>Ga0265294_10004389_pt1 | contig 17652 bp, 15 predicted proteins | sample MunlanPumphouse3_FD_192504 | JGI IMG/M metagenome (GOLD analysis project Ga0265294, IMG submission 192504) | Groundwater microbial communities from a municipal landfill in Southern Ontario, Canada - Pumphouse #3 | ecosystem: Environmental > Aquatic > Deep subsurface > Groundwater | place...
ACACAGTTATTAAAGACTTCCCGACGGGAGCTTTGGTTGGCGTGACTCTGGATTTCAAAACGGTTATCAGAACCGGACAAGGGGTTTACCCAATCCACCGTGCTGATCCCGTCTAAAGCTTTCACTATTGCATCTTTTGTTCCGCCTTCAATGGTCAGTTTGAGCATCTCCTGTCCCTGGGCTTTCTTACGCAGATTATCAGGCGTGCCGTCTGCTACAATTTTCCCTTTATTGATGATTAGAATCCGGTCGCAGGTGGCCTCTACCTCTGCCAGGATGTGCGAACTGAGGATTACCGTTTTTTCACGGCCAATGGTTCGAATCAAGTCACGAATCTCAATGATCTGATTGGGGTCGAGACCTGCGGTAGGCTCATCAAGGATCAGGACATCAGGATCATGAATGAGTGCCTGGGCAAGTCCCACCCGCTGGCGGTATCCTTTCGATAATTCTCCAATTTTTTTGTGTTTTTCTGTCTCTAGCCCACACACGTTAACCATTGCGAGAATCCTCTCCCGGATCCTGCTTTTATCGATTCCTTGAATTTCCGCCACAAACCTTAGGTAGTCCAGAACTCCCATATCATTATACAGTGGATTATTCTCAGGAAGATAGCCGATGCGCTTTTTGACCTCCTCAGCCTGGTCAAGCACCGAATAGGACCCCACTCTGATCGATCCGGATGTCGGAATCAGATAAGTAGTTATCGCCTTCATAGTGGTGGTTTTTCCTGCCCCATTAGGCCCCAGGAACCCCAAGACTTCGCCCGTATGTACTTTGAAAGAGATATTGTCCACCGCGCGCTGGGTCCCATAAACCTTGCTCAGGTTCTCAACGATAATGTCCATAACAACTGATTGTTTAGAGGTTGTTTAAGTGTGGTACAAAAAAATAAAAACAGGGGATCTTTTAAAACAGCTGTTAAATCTAATTATCAATCGTTAAGAAAATTTAACAGAAAGCCCCAGATATGCCAATAGATCAAATATTTATAAGGTCGTTGGAAACTTTTATTTCCAAAATTCTCTCGGTATCCTCCGTGATCCTGAACCGATGATCGATGCGATGTCCGATGATCCAGACAATCTTCTCTCCACTGGTCAATATCCAACAAGCCTGCTTGTCGAACAGGTTGAATTTGTTGTCGATGAAAAAATCACTCAGCTTTTTTGATTGCCCCATTCCTAATGGAAAGAAATAGTCGCCAGATTCCCACTTCCTTAAAATCAGAGGAAAACTCACCTGATCATAATCCAGCCAAGCTTGCCAGGGATTATCCGGAATCTCCTCAGGACCTTTGATTTTTTGTCTGATACTCATTGCAATAGGCAGGTTGGCCAACTCATCTGTGTGATCGGTATCTATATAATACCGGCGATTCTCGGATGATTCTTTCTTTTTGATAATCAGCAAGTCACGATCTTTAACCAACTGGTGGCTGACGCTGTCGAATTGTTTACCCGGAGGGCTGTTAAATGATTGGATAATTTGTGGTATCTGCCGGTTCAAGAATCCATAAGGTCGCAGTAGTTCACTCAGCAGTAGCTCTTTGATCGGGTTGGCATCCAGGACCTGGATGTTGATTTTCACCAGTTCGGCCTCATGAGTTACCAAGCTGGGATAGAGGTTGTTGATGTAATCATCGATTAGTTGCTGAGCTTGGCCGAAAATCGTTTGGTGGGTGATAGCTACCTGCCGGAAACCAGGATTTATGGATAGGATATCTTTAAGCAGCGTGTGTCGAATTTTGTTTCGTGTGTAGTAGGTGTCCTGGTTGCTTGAATCCTCTTTCCAGGGAAGGTTTCGATACCGGAGGTATTGCAGAATCTCATCGCGCGTAGCAAATAGAATTGGCCTAATGATAAAGCCCTGCTTTTCACGTATTCCGGCCATTCCACGTAACCCGGTTCCTCGGATGAGATTGATTAGAATAGTTTCGGCATGATCATCTGCCTGATGAGCTACGGCGATTGAATGACACTCTGATTCTTTTCGGATTATTTCAAACCATTGATACCGAAGCTCTCTGGCTGCCATTTCAATTGAGATGCCCCGCTCCGCAGCAAACAATTTCGTATCAAAATGTCTGACATGGAATTCGATCTTGAAAGCATCAGCCAGGTTAGCAACAAATTCCTCTTCTGCATCTGATTCATCTCCCCTCAGGTGAAAGTTGCAGTGGGCTATTATCGGTTCTACCCCGGATCGGAGCAATAGATCTAGCATGGCTACGGAGTCACTGCCCCCGCTAACGGCTGTTAAAACCCGTTCTCCTTGTTGGAATAGCCGCCTGGATTCAGCGAATTCCCTGAACCGGTTTAACAGATCGGATCTCATCATTGTTCATTATAAACCCAAGACGGAAACTCCCTGTTTGAAAACAATATCTTTTGGAATACCCAAACTGTTGATCCGGTCGAGATCTTTTTGAAGGACCTCGGGGACAACCCCTTTTTCGCTCATTAGATCTTTCACTCCCTGGTAGTTCCCATCTCCCTGGAGGGTGAGGATCAGAGCGGCCAGATCGTTGACGGCGACTTTCATCTGATCGAAGTTGATGGTATAATGGCCTGTGGTCTCATCACGTGTAAAGGCTTTATTTTCAAGGAAATAGTTGAATTGAAGCATGTTTCCTTTCCCATGGGAACTCGTTGCTCCAAAACGAACCGAGCGGAAAATTCCGGCGATAAAGGTGACATAATTATCCATCAGATCTTTCTCTCCCAGTTCGCCCATTTCGGCCAGTTGGGATACCAGATACAAGCCCAGAATGTCCGCCTTTGCCTCCTCAATTGGACTGTATTGTTCGCTGAGGGCTTTTCTGACAGAGCCCATTCCAGTGATGGTATTTTTAATTCCCAGTCCGTGGGAGACTTCGTGGAACATGACGTTTTCGAAGAAAGCATCAAATCCGATATGTTTTTGTTGATCAGGATGGATTAATTCGGCCGAGATGGGAAGTAGAATTTTTTCAAACTTGGCACGCATGGAGTTCTTTAGCTGCAATTTCCGGCTCCCTTTTTCGATCTGAACCCGTTCGTCGTTGGGCAAGTTGATGGCAATGGTTTTGCTGCCTGAATTGCAATCGCCAGCATAATAAAGGGCTTCATAAACTCCTAGATCTGAGTCACTTCCGGGAACCTCCTTTTTGTACTCATCCGGAACCGGGAGCGTTAATTGCAAAGTAGGTAGAAGGGCTGCGAATCGGGCCAGTTTGCTGCTCCATTCCTGGTCTTTTACCAGCACAAATCCTTCATAGGCAGCCTTATAACCGAACAAAGCATCTTCGTAATTCTCGATCGGGCCGATAACAAAATCTATATTGTTGGTTTTCATCTCCATCCAGGCGATGTCGCTGGGATAGTAGTCGTCGTTCAGGAGAGCGTCTGCCCGCAAGGTTAGATAGCGCTTTAACCCCTCATCTTCAGCAAGTTCTGCTGCCTGTCGGATCAGGTCTGCAGCCCGGGTAACCTCTTCGTTAAAAAAGGTATGGTAGGGAATGGAGATCAGTTTTCCGTCTTTACCCCTACGAATCATGGTATAAAGGCTGGTTTTATCAGGGGCATCCGACTCCTCGAACTCCTCTTTGGTCATGTCGGCAGGATAAAACTGTGCGCCGGGGAATTTAGGACCGATCCCTTCGACAAATGATTGGTTAGCTGCCAGTCGTTCCCAAGGCCCATAATTTATTTCAACAAATTGTTTAACGGAGGGATCAGTGATTTGAGCCATCAGGGATTCTTTATCGCCGTACGTTTGTTTCCAAAAGATCTCGTTCATGATATCAGCAGCCTCGATCAGAATCGGAATCATTTTTTTCTCGTTGGCACTCAATCTGTTGAGATCAGCTTTTAATTCAAAAGAAGCGTAAGCATTGACTTTTTGCTGGATTTCAGAGTCAGCTTGCTCGGTTTTCTTTGGTTGACAGGCCATGACCACAAATACTAAAATGATGGTTGTGAGCAGTGTATTGATAATTGTTTTCATGATGGTGTGTTTTGGAGCTCTCCTTTTGCGGTGGAGCAAGTTAACATCTTATTGATCAATATCATCCGACCGGAATTGATATCCTAGTCGTTTGCCAGTACGAATACGGGATTCTGAGATACTTTGATTGACTTGTCCAACGGTGATTAGCTTGACGGCATCGTAAGGTGGCACAAGTAAATCAAAATCAAGACAGTAGCGAATGGCAGCAAGGACAATCTGATAGACATTATTCCGGTCGATGGCTTTTGAACCAAGGGTAGTGAAATTAAAGCCAGATTGTCTTTTGCCCTGAACAAAGAAGTGATTGTTTTTATTGATAAAAATCCTGGCAATCAGGTAGCCCAGGTCTTCATTTCGGCTGTACTTAAATGAATCGGACAGGAAGTTATAGATGTTGATCACTCCAGAGTAGCCTGCCGTAACATCATTCTTGATATAGGCTGTTTTCCAGATCTCATGTTGGCGATCGAACTGGAAAATATTGCTGTGCATATTGAACATGAGGAGATCCCCGGCGATCTTCAATTCGGCACCAAACTCTCCATGGTCGCGGAATTCCAGCAGAATTCTTGGGTCCGTGTCATGAAGCTGGGCGTTGAATTTTTGTGATATCTCACTCAGTTCATCCTTCAATAATTGGAAAGCTGCCCGGGTATTATCGAAAATCTGCTGTTTTAAAATACTTTTCGTTCCCAGGGTTTCAATGATTTTCTTTTCGTGGTCTGTACTACCCATGATATTTTTTAATATGCTCTGGCAAATAGAACGCGTTGGTTAGAGAGTTTTCCTGATCTGACACAGGTTCCTTTTTCCTCTATACCATTCAAAGGTATACAACGTATGGTTGCTTTTGTCTCTTCCTGGATCATTTTTTCTGTTTCCGGAGTTCCATCCCAATGGGCTGAGATGAATCCACCCTTTTCGATGGCTTCAAGAAACTCGGGCCAGGTATCGATTTGATAGATATGGGATTCTCGGAAAGTCTTAGCTTTAATAAATATTTGTTTCTGAATACTTTCCAACAATTCGGGAATTTGCGTGTGAAGGGCGTCCATGGAAGTGGTTTCTTTGGTAAGTGTATCTCTCCTGGCTAGCTCCACGGTGCCATTTTGCAGGTCGCGAGGACCTATGGCAATCCTCAAGGGTACTCCTTTTAGTTCATATTCAGCGAATTTCCATCCTGGTTTTTGGGTATCCCGATCGTCAATTTTAACTCGAATGCCCATCTTTTTCAAGTCGGTTCCGATCTTATGTGCCATATCAACGGTAGCTGCATACTCTTCGGGTGACCGGTAGATGGGAACAATAACCACCTGGTGAGGGGCGAGGGTAGGGGGTAGCACTAACCCATTATCATCGGAGTGAGCCATCACCAAGGCTCCCATCAGCCTGGTTGAGACACCCCAGGATGTGGCCCATACGTGTTCCAGTTTCCCTTCTCTTGAGGTGAAGGTTACGTCAAAGGCTTTGGCGAAGTTTTGACCGAGGAAATGGGAGGTTCCGGCTTGTAATGCTTTTCCATCCTGCATCAGGGCTTCAATACAAAATGTGTCTAGGGCGCCGGCGAAACGCTCGGTTTCCGTTTTGCGCCCCTTGATAACTGGTATGGCTAAAAAATTCTCTGCAAAATCACTGTAAATGTCCAGGATCTTTAACGTTTCCTCGATAGCCTCTTCCTTGGTTTCGTGCGCTGTATGCCCCTCTTGCCAGAGGAATTCAGCGGTACGTAGGAAAAGTCGAGTCCGCATCTCCCAACGAACCACGTTAGCCCATTGATTGATCAGTAATGGGAGGTCACGATAACTCTGAATCCAGTTTCTATAGGTGTTCCAGATGATTGTTTCGGAAGTAGGTCTGACGATTAGTTCTTCTTCTAATTTGGCCGAAGGGTCAACTTTTAACCCTCCATTTTCCAGATCTTTTGTAAGCCTGTAATGAGTAACTACCGCACACTCCTTGGCAAACCCTTCAACGTGCTCCGCCTCTCGACTGAAAAAAGATTTGGGAATGAAAAGAGGGAAGTAAGCATTGACATGTCCACTCTCCTTAAACATGCGATCCAGTTCAGCCTGGAGCCTTTCCCAAATAGCGTAGCCATAAGGTTTGATCACCATGCATCCTCTGACTGCTGAATTCTCAGCAAGGTCAGCTTTGATAACCAGATCGTTATACCACTGTGCATAATTTTCTGCCCGGGGTGTCAATACTTTTGCCATTGATGGGTTTTTGGTATAGTATTTGCTTTGTTTACTACGAAAAAGAGGATACAAATAAAGGAAATTATATCCTATATTTAAAACCTGGAAGGAGGTTGAAACCATGAGAGCACTAATAAAAGGACTAATCCCGCTAATGTTTCTGGCCAGTTCATGTGGCACAGGCATTTACCTGACATCTGGGTACACGGATGATGTCTACTACACGCCAGCTCAGCGTACGGAAGTCATTGAAACAAGTGTTATGCCAGAAGCTCCGACTCGTATTCTGGAGCGGGAGATTGAACTGATCGAGCCGGATACGATTCTAGAGGAAGTTCCCGAGTATAATCTGCTGGAATCTGAAACAGAAACTTATGTAGATGAGGACGGGACAACCGTGATCAATAATTATTACTACGATAGCGAGTACGGTGATTATGGTGACTACTATTATACCAACCGTATCAACCGTTTCTACAGGCCTTCCATCGGATTTGGATTCTATGATCCGATGTGGTCTTACAATAGCTGGGGCTATTATGACCCATTCTACAGCGACTGGTACTATCCCTACTCATCGTTCGGATGGTACAGCTCCTGGTACTCCCCCTACTATTACAGTTCTTGGTACAGTCCCTGGTATAGCCCATGGTACTCCAGCCGCTGGTACAACCCTTACTGGTATGGAAATGATTACTGGTATGGCGGAGGTGGTGGCTACTATGACCGTGGCGATAATTATTACTACGGGCACCGCAACTCGGGTATTACCGATGGGATGTATGCCAACCGCTCAGGTGGAATGAAAAGCGCAGGGAGCTTATACGGAACCCGTGGATCAGTTGCCACCGGTAACGGCTCAGCGCTGAAAACGGATGAAACAAATGCCCGGATTGTTGCACGCTCATCTTCTGATAGCAAATCAGTCTCCACAGCATCAGGCCTTCGGTCAGGTTCCGGGAATACTCAGGAGGTAAAGACCCGTAGTTCAATCACCTCCCAGGAGGCAAGGACTAATTCAGGAAGCTACGTTCGCTCACGAACCAGCACCTCCCTGATTAACCCGACAACCAAGGGATCTTCCTCTTTGCGCTCGTCAGGTACCACGACCAGATCAGCCAGCCGATCAATTTACGTCCGACCCAAGTCGTCAGGTACTAGTGGCACTTCATCTACCTACAACCGTTCTACCAGTGTCTCCGGGAGCCAGTCTGGCGCAACCCGTAGCTCCGGTGTAGTTCGTTCAGGTTCAACACAACGATCATCAACGGTGAGGCCATCAACATCCAGTTCGACTTACCGGAGCTCTCCTCCTGTTCGAAGTAGCTCGGGTTCTGTCCGTAGCAGCTCGGGATCAGTTTATAAAAGTGGTTCCTCAAGCCGAAGTTCATCAGTCGGAGTTGGCTCGTCATCTAACCGTTCTAGTGGTAGCATAAGCACAGGCTCTTCATCCAGCCGCTCGTCAGGATCTTTCTCCTCAGGTAGCTCATCGCGATCCAGCAGTAGTGGAAGCTCATCACGATCAAGTAGTAGCAGTTCTTCATCCGGAAGAAGATAGTGATTTGTTAATGTCAAAAAAGCCGCTGAAAAGACGGTTAATGCTGAAATCATATCCGCATAAAACAAGAAAAAATTGAAGCCATGAATAAAAAGATTCTGATTATCAGTATGTTGCTACTGGGGGCTCTTGGCCTATCGGCCCAGAACGAGCAGGATGCACTTCGCTATTCATTTATCCAAACAGGTGGGACAACCCGATCAATCAGCATGGGGGGAGCCTTCGGAGCCGTTGGCGGAGATTTCTCCTCCTTATCTATTAACCCGGCCGGCCTTGGCATATACCGAAAAGGAGAGATGGCTTTCTCCGGCTCACTCATATCGGACAAAACAACCGCCCGCTATCTGAATGAAACTACTCATGAACTTGGATACTCGCTGAAAGGTAACCATTTTGGATTTGTCGTGCCACTATCGCTCCGTGAAAGGGGATCTGGAATCTCTGGGGTTAACCTTGCTTTTGGTTATAATAAACTGGCTGATTTTGGACAAAATATGACGATGCGAGGTGTCAACAGAACCAACTCTCTGGTGGACGAGTTCGTCTATTCTGCCAATCATAATAATAACTGGGATCCCTTTTCTGATGGACTGGCCTGGGAGACCTACCTGATTGATTATGATTCCCTTGCAGGAGTCTATTACTCCGATTTTGATGGTGGTAATTATGGACAGACCCAAAGACGATCAGTTGATATCGGCGGCGATCTTGGAGAATATACCCTGAGCCTTAGTACAAACCTTTCTCACCGTCTGTATATCGGTGCAACATTGGGAATTCAAAGAGCCAAATACAATGAAACCTGGGAGCATACAGAGGCCGATCCAACTAATATCATCTATTTTTTCGACGATTTTACCTTCAGAAACACACTGGCAGTTTACGGTACCGGATATAACCTGAAGCTGGGAATTCTGGCTCGACCGCTCGATTTCCTGAGAATTGGAGCCGCCCTCCATACTCCAACATTCTTTACCTTCAATGACGATTTCACTGCCAGTATGGAGACAAACCTGGAAAGCGGTAATTATCAATATGAAGCTGAAGGTGAGTTTGACTACAAAATTACCACACCGTTTCGGGCAATCGGTAGCATAGCCCTCATCTTAAGCCAGTACGGACTTGTATCCCTGGATTATGAGTATGTCGATTATGCCTCCGCACGCCTTTCATCATCGGATTATGACTTCTTTAACGAAAATGATGCAGTTTCAACCCGTTACAAGGCTGCTTCCAATATTCGGGTGGGTGTCGAAGGCCACCTTGCTAACTACTTTGTCCGCGGTGGATTCGGATTCTATGGCAGTCCCTACGTGAGTGGGGAGGCAAATGCCAATAATAATATGACAATCTGGTCGGCTGGCCTCGGCTATCGCGATGAACGCGTCTCTATCGACCTGGGTTATGCACTGGCCAAATGGGATCAGGTCTATTTCCTCTACGGAAGTAATCAGTCCGATATGGAAAACTCTAAAGGCCGACTTAGTATGACGGTAGGTTTTAGGTTTTAAAGGTTCAAATTGAACAACGCATCCAGAACGCTCAGACCTTCAACAAACCCAAACCGATCTGAGAAAACCTGGTGATAAGGCACAGATGAATAATCTGTGCCTTCTTCATTTAGCTTGGGATGAATCCGGTACCGAAAATCACCCGGACCGTAGTCACCAGGAGCCCTGAAAGATTCCGTTGGTCTGATGCTGCAGCCTACCTTCAGCATAGCTGCAACCAGCTCCGTAATCGCCATGTTGTAATCAAAGAGGAATTCCCACCGCTTTGTCCAAAATGTTACGAGATCATCAATAATAAATTCGTAATAGGGAGAATGGCGATAAGCTGATTCAACGGACTTAAAATGAAGCTTTTGCCAGTTCTCGTGATAGTCGATCCGGACATCGCGGATGAGCTGACCCGGAGACCTGCCTTTCTTAATAGGAATGCTCAGCGTGATTGGTCCATTGGCTGATAGAATCCTGCAACGGTTTCTGTATGACTGCTTTTGATAGTTTTCGCAGGCTTCAACCCAAACGACTTCAGCTTTCTTGATGAGGTCGAAGTAATGAGTTGGACCAAAATAGGCTGTCGAAAGCCAAACCGTATCCATCCTATTGCTATCTAACCCGCTTGAAGGTGCGATCAAACCTCAGTTTCTTTAAGTGATCCAACTTGTTCTGATGAGAACAGGCTACTCGCTTGATCACCCCAAGAATATGATCATGGGGTATATAGCCAATGATTCTGGAATCATTAGGATGGTCGCGATTATCATCCAGAACGAAATAGTAATCTTTCTTAAAGGTGTACTTGTCAATCGGTCGGCCATTCATTTTGACCCCGCTCCAATCTATGGTTAGCTGATTACCTTCGTGATTTTCAATTATTTCACGATACTGATCAACTGTATTAATGGAGATTTCAACAGTCTGTCCTTTACGGGGAACTATCAGCGGACCAAATTGGTCGCGATTCCATAAGAAAAAGTTTGAGGGAGGATAATAATCTATGGAGGAGTCGCCTGCAAATTGCTTGGTTGACCTGATGGTGCTGATTCCCGCAATCTGATCAAGGGCTTTGCGAGCATGCTGATCCAGATCCATATCGTAAATCCCAATATCATCAATGAGCCTGGGGGTATCCAAACTATGCTCGCGAAGAAAGTCCTCACTGAGTTCAGCATCTTCCATCACCACACGATACTCTGTGCGGATAAGTTCAGGAGGTTCAATAATGACACGATTGATATACACTTGTTTGTCCCATACCAAGACTGTATCTCCCGGAAATCCGGCAATTCGACTAATAAACAGCGGTTTGTGATTTATCGGTTGATCGTGTCCCTGAGGACGATTAAAGGCAATGATTTCGCCTCGTTTTAGGGGTCTAATAGTTGGCAAACGGAAATCTGATATCCCAAAGAGGGATTCCGGTAATCGCCAACCAATTCTGTACTTGTTGACAATCACCCGATCGCCCGGTATTAGCGTGGAACTCATCTCAAATCCCCTCACTGGGATCGTCTGGTAGAGAAACACCCTGACCAGAAGTAGGGTGAGTACAATTCCCAACGTCCACCAGATTATCCTATTTCTTTTCTTCATAAACGACAAGTTGATAAGTAATTAGCGTATTTTCATAAAAAGTCTCTCCCAGCGGATGTTGGCCGGAAACTTCTTGTTTTTGTTGAAAGATATGAAAACAAACGCGGGATTCCCAACAATGTGGTCTTCCGGAACAAATCCCCAATAACGGCTATCTGCCGAGTTGTGACGGTTGTCACCCATCATCCAGTAATAGTCCATTTTGAAGGTATAACTGCTGGCAGATTCTCCGTTGATCTTAATGGTACTGCCATTTACCTCCAAGTCATTATTCTCGTAAACGTCAATGATTCGCTCATAGAGCGGTAGATTTCCCAACGTAATGGGAACCGTAACTCCTTTTTTTGGTATCCAAATAGGCCCGTAATTGTCTCTATTCCATTGATAACCATTATTGAAAGGGAAAGTGCCGTCAGATTCTCCAGCTGGAATTTCCAGTTGATCGACAAAGCGGACGTTGGGCAGCTTCTTGATTTCATCTCGGGATTTTCGAGTTAGGGGAAGAATGTAAACCCCATTAGAAAACTGATATTCACCCCGATAAATTTCCAACTGGTCTAGCTTTCTCTGATTAATAGGCGTTCCATCGGTAACCACCTGATAATCGAATTGCATCCCATCCAAAGTATCTTGCGGTATTCCATTAACATACACCCAATTATGCTTAATATGAATGGTATCTCCCGGAAGGCCAATGCATCGTTTAATGAAATTCTCCCGACGATCCACTGGTCGATAGACTATGCGGCCATATTCACGTGGATTATTCCAGATGGCTTCCCGACCAACCTGTCGCACCAGGCTATGATAACTGATATTACTCTGATACCTAGGATTCGTACAGACCGTGTCTCCCTCAGGATAGTTGAAGACAACTGGTTCAAACCGTTTGATCTGCCGTAAGCCCTTCATCCGACGATACGGGTTTTGAATCCAAGTCAGGAATGAGTTGCGATCTTTAGTCAACGGAAGCGTGTGCTGAACCAGCGGGAAAGAGAGGGGAGTGTTGGGTACTCTGGGGCCAAAGGTGGTTTTGCTCACGAAGAGGTAATCTCCAATTAGCAGAGACTTCTCCATTGATGAGGTAGGGATATTGAAGTTCTGAAAAAAGAAAAGATTGATAAACGTTACCGCGATCAATGCAAATATCAGTGCATCAATCCATTCTACAAAAGAAGAATTTTTCTTGTGGCGTCGTTTCCAAAAGGTCCAGTTCACAATTCTGGAAACATAAAGGTCGAAAACAATGACCAGTCCCAATAGCCACCAATAATTACCTAACCAGATGACCCACAATAGGTAAAACAGTGAAACAAGAGCAAATTTTAGATACTGTTTTTTGGGGACCAGCTTTAGGTCGATTTTCATACGGGAACTCTCAGCATTCTTTTCCATAATATCCGGGTAGTCAGATTTGAATCCACTCTTGAAGAAAACCAGATGAGAATGGGTTTTCCGGTTATATGATCCTCAGGTAAAAACCCCCAGTGACGTGAGTCTCTGGAATGGTGTCGGTTGTCTCCAAGAACAAAATAATAGTTTTGCCTAAAAGTATAATATTTGGTTGATATACCGTTTATACGGATCTCATTCCTCCTCACTTCCAAATGGTTATTTTCGTAAACGCGAATTATGCGTTCATAAATTGGCAGGTTCTCCGGTGTGAGCCTCACCGAATCCCCTTTGCCGGGAAGAATGATTGGCCCGAGGTTATCGCGATTCCAGGGAAACCTGATATCGTGTGGGAATATATTGTAATCCCCTTGCCCTGAACTAAGCATCACCGGGTTAACTTTAGTCTTAAAGGAGGTGGCAACTTCGATCTGCTGATCAATTCGGAGAGGCATCAGAATACCCAATCCAGGATATCTCCTAATTTCCTTGGCTTTTAAATGATAGGTGTCCAGTAGCACTTTAACTAAGCTATCGTTTATCTCCTTCTCAATCAAGTGGTTAAGGCTTGTTTTTTGTAAGCATCCTTCCAGTTTTCCATTAACAAAGACTCTACCTTTATCAATGGTAATCGTGTCTCCGGGCAATCCTTTACATCGACTTATTTCGATCTTTCTACGGTCAACCGGTCTGTATTCGGGTTGAATGATCATTTCCGATTCATTTCCTGTGATCATTGCCTGGCGACGCAATGCGTAAAAGCTGAGGTTATCCTGGCCGGTCACTACCGAGTCTCCTTCGGGGAAGTTAAAAGCGACTAAATCGTTCCGTTTTATGGCAGTCAGGCCGTTCATTCTAACTGGTTGTAGATGTGGCCATTCTGTGTACGAGAGCCGGGTTTTACTAAAAGGGAGATAATTGTTAGTAAAGGGTAAATGGAGTGGGGTGACTGGTAATCGTGGGCCGTAGGATAGTTTTGAGATCAGGACGCAATCGCCTTGTTGCAGTTCATTACGGGAGTGATCATCTCCAACATAGAGACTATCAAGTACGAAGATTCGAATAATCAAGCCAGTAAGGATAGCCCAGATGAGAAGACCGATCCAGGTTTTTCTTTTCTTTTTCGGATGGTTATTTATCCAGGGCCATTTAACGGTATGGGTAATCAGGATGTCGAGCAGGGGTACCAATGATAGGAGAACCAACGGTTGCCGTGTAAAGAGGGCCGCCAGAAAACAGAGTAGAGCAGCGAATAGGAACCAGAGCCATCTCATGGAGTAGATAAATTCGTCAGATCGAAAGAAGGTCTTTCATCGTGAAAATGCCCTGTTTGCCGGGCATGAATTCGGCGGCCAGAATTGCGCCGGTAGCAAATCCTTTTCGATTAAAAGCTTCGTGCCGGATGGTGATCTTATCCTCGTTAGAAGTGTAATGGATTTCATGAATACCAGCAACTTCTCCTTCCCGAATGGAGGTTACCTGGATTTCATCTTGACCCGGGATCAGTTGATCTGACCAGCCTTGTAGGCGATCGATTCGTTCGATCATCTGGTTTAGCAATGATAATGCTGTGCCACTCGGTGCATCAGCCTTTCGGATATGATGGATTTCTTCTAGCCGTGTCGCGTACTGAGGATATTTTGACATTAGCTCTGCCAAGCGGTCGTTCAGTTCAAAGAAGAGGTTAACTCCAAGGCTAAAATTGCTAGCATAAAAGAGCCCGCCCTGGTGTTTCTTACAGAGTATTTCCACCTGATCTAACTGGTTGATCCATCCGGTTGTACCGCTCACAACAGGAACTCCGGCCTCAATACAGGCACAAATATTCTCAAAGGCGGATTCCGGGTGAGTGAATTCAATGGCTACATCAGCATTTTTTAGTGACTCTGGGGTCATTTCATGTCGGTTGTTGACATCAAAGATGAACACTATTTCGTGACCCCGATTTCGGGCAGTATTTTCAATTACTTTCCCCATTTGACCGTATCCGATCAGTCCAATCTTAAGCATCATCTTGTATTATCCCTCAAAAGGTTAACGGAGGGTAAATTTATAAAAAAAGGGAAGCCTTACGTAGGCTTCCCTGGTTATTGGTGCCGTGAAATTGTCTTATTTCACTGTTTTAACCTTTTCAACAATGGCCTTAAAGGCTTGTGGCTGATTCATGGCGAGGTCGGCAAGAACTTTACGGTTCAGCTCAACACCGCTTTTAATCATTTTACCCATGAAATCAGAATAGGAGATCCCGTTCTCCCGGCAGGCAGCGTTGATACGCTGAATCCAGAGAGCCCGAAAATTCCTCTTTTTTGTCCGGCGATCACGATAGGCATAGCCTAATCCTTTTTCATAGGTATTTTTCGCAACCGTCCAGACATTACCACGGGCTCCGAAGTTTCCCCTGGTTTGAGAAAGAATCTTTTTCCTTCTCTTGCGCGATGCAACCGCATTAACACTTCTTGGCATAATTCTTTGTTTTTTGAATGCAGGCGGTCAACTTGGTTAACTCTTCTGGCTCTGCATTCTGGTTAATAACTAAATTTAAACCTGTTGGGTACTACCTCATGGAAAGCTGAAGCTTAACACTCTTTTCGTTCGACGAGCTCACAATCCCAGAATAACCCAGGTTACGCTTCCGTTTAGTCGACTTCTTAGTCAGAATGTGACTTTTGTAAGCATGCTTCCGTTTGATTTTACCCGTACCGGTGAGCGCAAAACGTTTTTTGGCACCGGCTTTTGTTTTCATTTTCGGCATCTTATCTCTCTTTTGGTAAACTATTTTTTCTTTTTTGATGTCAGGAAAATCGTCATTCTTTTGCCTTCTAGTTGAGGGTTCTGATCCATCTTTCCGTAATCTTCCAACTCCTGGGCAAACCGCAATAATAGTTCTTCGCCTTGCTCTTTGAAAAGAATCGATCGGCCTTTGAAGAACACGTAAGCTTTTACTTTGGCACCTTCGCTCAGGAACTTTTGGGCGTGCTTCAGCTTGAAATTGAAGTCGTGGTCATCGGTTTGCGGACCGAATCTGATCTCTTTAACCACGATTTTTGTTTGCTTGGCCTTGAGCTCTTTTTGCTTTTTCTTCTGTTGGTACAGAAACTTACTGTAATCAATGACTTTGCAAACTGGTGGATCGGCATTCGGTGAAATCTCGACCAGGTCGAGTTCTAACTCGGCGGCGATCCTTAACGCCTCCTGAAGGGGTACAATCCCCGGATTCTCAACATTTTCTCCCACCACGCGAACCATGCGGGCCCGTATCTGCTGATTGATCCGGAATTTCTCCCTCATGTCATCCCTCTTGCGAATGGGGTACCTTGAACTGGGCTGTCTAATGGTCAATCCTCCTGATTAGTTTAACGGCTATTCTTTGCTCCTACTAAGTTGTAAATCAGTTTCTTTTTTAATTAATTCTACAAAATCACCGGGAGTCATGCTCCCAAGATCTCCTTGTCCTTGCTTTCTGACCGAAATTGTTCCTTCGTTCTCCTCTTTTTCTCCTACAATCAGTAGGTAAGGAATCCGACGCAACTCATTATCCCTGATCTTCTTACCTATCTTTTCGTTTCGGTCGTCAATCAGGGTGCGAATATCGGAATTATTTAAAGATTTTAAAACACTATCGGCGTAATTCTGAAATTTTTCGCTGATGGGCAGTACAATAGCCTGATCAGGGGCTAGCCAAAGCGGAAATTTCCCAGCAGTATGTTCAATCAGAACGGCAATAAAACGCTCCATCGAGCCAAAAGGAGCCCGGTGGATCATGATTGGCCTGTGTTTCTGATTATCCTGACCGATATACTCAAGCTCGAATCGCTCGGGCAGATTATAGTCAACCTGAATGGTCCCTAATTGCCACTTACGCCCAATGGCATCCCTGACCATGAAATCAAGTTTCGGACCGTAAAACGCTGCTTCCCCTAATACTATCTGAGCATCCAGCCCTTTTTCTTGAGCAACTTCTATAATGTCCTGTTCTGCTCTGGCCCAGTTCTCTTCCGAACCGATATACTTTTCCGGATTATTGGGGTCTCTGAGTGAGATCTGGGTGATAAAATCCTTAAAATCAAGTGTTTTAAAGATATAGTGAACAATATCGATCACTTTACCAAACTCCTCCCTGATTTGATCGGGACGGCAAAAAATATGGGCATCATCCTGGGTAAATCCCCTGACCCGCGTTAATCCATGGAGCTCGCCGCTCTGCTCATACCGGTAAACCGTTCCAAATTCAGCCAATCGGACGGGTAGATCTTTGTACGACCTCATTTTCGACCGATAGATTTCGCAATGGTGGGGGCAGTTCATGGGTTTAAGGAGAAACTCTTCACCTTCGATCGGGGTATGAATGGGCTGGAAAGAGTCTTTCCCATATTTTGCATAATGCCCTGAGGTCACGTATAAGTCCTTTGATCCAATATGAGGGGTTATAACTGGCTCATAGCCATACGCTTTCTGTACTTCACGGAGAAAGTTCTCCAGCCGCTCGCGTAATTGAGCGCCTTTGGGTAACCATAGAGGCAGACCGCTTCCAACGCGCTGGCTGAAGGTGAAGAGTTCCAGCTCCTTGCCAATTTTTCGGTGATCGCGCTTCTTAGCCTCTTCAATCATCACCAGATACTCATCCAATAACGATTTTTTCGGAAAAGTGATCCCGTAAATCCTGGTAAGCTGTTTGCGCTTCTCATCACCACGCCAGTAGGCACCAGCCAGACTAAGTACCTTGATGGCTTTGATGGGTGAGGTGTCGGGCAAATGCGGTCCGCGGCATAGATCCGTGAATGTTCCATGTTTGTACAAAGTGATGGTGCCATCTTCAAGGTCACTGATGAGCTCTGTTTTGTATTCATCACCTTTTTCGCCAAAAAGCTTCAACGCCTCTTCTTTGCTGATCTCTTCCCGCTGGTAGGTTGATTTTTTTGCTGCCAACTCATACATTTTCTTCTCTATATCGATGAGATCGCTCTCGGATAGAACCCGGTCGCCCAAATCAACATCGTAATAGAATCCATTCTCGATGGCTGGCCCGATACCAAATTTAACTCCGGGATAAAGCTGTTCTAAGGCTTCTGCCATTAAATGAGCAGATGAGTGCCAAAAGGCATGTTTGCCTTCAGGGTTTTCCCACTTGTAAAGCCTTATGGATGAATCTGTTGTAATCGTTCTGCTAATATCCCAGGTCTCCCCGTTGACACCAACAGCAAGAACCTCTCTGGCTAATTGTTGACTAATACTCTCAGCTATTTCTCTACCGGTTACCCCTGCTGGATATTCCTTGATCCGGCCATCGGGGAATGTGATCTTAATCATTTTGCTTTTTCTAGATGTGCAAATATAAAAAAAGCCGGCTGATAGCCGGCCTTTTCATGTGCCCAGAACAGGACTCGAACCTGCACGTCCTTGCAGACACTAGTCCCTG
>Ga0265294_10004390_pt1 | contig 17652 bp, 18 predicted proteins | sample MunlanPumphouse3_FD_192504 | JGI IMG/M metagenome (GOLD analysis project Ga0265294, IMG submission 192504) | Groundwater microbial communities from a municipal landfill in Southern Ontario, Canada - Pumphouse #3 | ecosystem: Environmental > Aquatic > Deep subsurface > Groundwater | place...
AACAAAAGATTTTTCTTCTATTAGCCTTGAGAATATCAAACAGGCTTGTCTTTCATTTAAAGGTGAGATAGAGCAAGTTCCGCCTATGGTCAGTGCTATTCGCGTTAAAGGTAAACGGTTGTACGAGCTGGCAAGAAAGGGCATTGAAGTTGAACGTTCGGCACGTAAAATAATTATCCATGATATACGAGTTGAAAATATTGAAATGCCATACGTGCATTTTTATGTGCATTGTTCAAAAGGCACGTATATACGTAAATTGGCTGAAGATATAGGCGCGCGGTTATCGTGTGGTGCGCATATAACAATGATCAGACGGTTGGGCATAGGTGATTTCAAATTAACAGACGCTGTTGAACTGGAAGGTATAAATGAGAATTGTCTTCGCAGGCTTGCCGCATAGAAACGGTAGATATATTGCAACCATAGGTGTGTTTGACGGTATACATCGTGGACATAAGTTTATTCTGGAAAAGCTAAAATATTACTCAATTAAATATCGTCTGACCCCATTGGTGATAACTTTCAGTGATCTGCCGGAAAAATTTATTCATAAAGAATTTTGTGGATATTTAATGGATGCTAAAGATAAAATGGAATTCATCAGCAATTACGGTATACCGTGCATCTGGGAGATGCAGGTAACAAAAGAATTTCTTAATATATCGAAAGAAGACTTTCTGAAATACAGTTTTCCAAGTAATAGCATAGATTGTTTATTGTTAGGCAGTGACTTTAGGTTCGGTAAAAACGGTAGCGGCGATATAAATTTTATAAAAAAGTTCTGTGTTTCAAATGATATAAAACTCAAGGTGTTTAAAAAGAAAGAATTCCATGGACGGATAGTAAGCAGTACGTTAATTCGTCGGCTTATAAGGCGGGCCGAGTTTGCTGAAGCAGAAAAATTCTTGCAGCGTGAGTATTTTGTCAGAGGTACCGTGATTAGCGGTAAAGGTATTGGAAAAACTTTAGGATTCCCTACCGCCAATATAGATTATGATGGGTATGTGATACCGTCATCGGGTGTCTATGCAGGGAAAGTAGAAGTTGCCGGTAAAACTTATTTGGCGGCTGTTAATATCGGCCGACGGCCTACTATAGGAAAACATTTTGATGAGTTGCTTGAAGCGCATATTATAGGCTTTGACGGTGAGATCGTGGGTGATGAGATAAAACTGTTTTTTTTAAGAAAAATACGCAATGAACGTAAGTTTGCTGATAGATCCAAATTAAAAGACGCTATTTCTCGTGACGTAATTTCTATTACAAGAAAATTCAATAATCGTGTATAATTAATTAGTCGTTAGTTACGTTCCGTTCATTGTGTTCTCGGGACTGGCTATATAATTGAGTTAATGTTTCCAGGTCACTAGTGATAAGTGATTAAAAAAGGAAAAAAAAGTATGTCTAATCAGCATTTAGCGCATCATAGGGCCAAATGGAAATCACATATAGGTTTTTTGTTTGCGGCTGTGGGGTCGGCTATAGGGCTGGGCAATATTTGGCGTTTTCCTTATCTTTGTTATAAAAACGGCGGTGGTGCGTTTTTGATACCGTATTTTGTTGCGTTGTTCGTCGTCGGTATATCATTGATGATACTTGAGATAGGTATTGGCCATAAGATGCGCGGTTCGGCGCCGGCAAGTTTTGCCAGTATATCCAGAAAATGGGAATGGCTTGGCTGGTGGCAAGTAATATTTATAATGTTCGGCATAATGTGCTATTACTCCGTAATTATAGGTTGGTGTATAAATTATTTTGTTTATTCGTTTAACCTTAGCTGGGGCCAGGATACGGGTAATTTCTTTTTTAATGATTTTCTTCAGGCATCGTCTGTCCTGGCAAGTAAAAACCCGTTTGAGCTAGGCACGATAGTAATGCCTATATTTTTAAGTTTAGCTGTTGTGTGGTTCTTATGCTGGTTGGTTGTCTTTAAAGGTGTACAAAAAGGTCTTGAACGGGCTAACAAAATATTCATGCCCATATTATTTATTTTAATGGCTATTGTTGTTTTTTGGAGTGTAAGACTTCCGGGTGCTGGTGAAGGTATATCAATTTATCTTACACCCGATTTTGAGCGGTTGAAGTCGCCGCGCGTCTGGCTTGACGCATTTGGCCAGATATTCTTTTCGTTAAGTTTAGGGTTTGGTATAATGACAGCGTATGCGTCATATTTGCCGCCTAAAAGTCAAATAACTCGTGATTCTTTTATTATCGGATTAGTTAATTGTATTTTTTCTGTTTTTGCCGGGTTCGGTGTATTCGCTGTTTTAGGATATATGGCCCATACAACGGGCCAACCGTTTTCTGAGATAGTAGCTGAGTCCATAGGGCTTGCGTTTATTGTATATCCGAAAGTAATATCAATGATGCCGCATTTTGGCAATCTTTTCGGCGTTTTATTTTTTGGCGCGTTGGTGATAGCCGGTTTATCTTCAGCTGTTTCCATAGTAGAAGCGTTTACGTCCGCCGGGATAGATAAATTTCATCATAAACGAGGCAGTTTGGTTTCCACTTTATGCGTTACCGGTTTTCTTGGCAGTATTATCTTTTGTATGCAGGGAAGTTTTTTATGGATAGATATCGTTGATCATTTTATTATGCAGTATGGACTTATCATCGCGGGATTCTTTGAGTGTATACTTATAGGCTGGGTCTATGGAGCGGAAAAATTAAGAATGCATATTAATAAGCATAGTGTGGCAAAAACATATCGTATATGGGATTTTTTTATCTGTTGGGTAATACCTTTATTCTTGGGATTATCAATAGTTCAAGGTCTGATAACTGAACTAAAAGCTCCATATGGTGGTTATTCATGGCTTGCTATAGTGTTGATCGGGCGAGATTGGCTATTATACACTTTGTTTGCTGGGATAATAGTCGCGGGACATGAGTGGCGTTCTGACCCGCGTGAGAGAATGTTGGAATAACTTTAATTTTATTTAACGAAAGAATTTTTAAATTCTTAGTTTGAAAAATATTTGGTTTTTAGTTTTTCCTATGATTCAAATTATATAATAAACAAAATCAGAGAATAATAAATTTAAAAATGATCAAAAAAATCATACGTTTATCATTATATGTATTTTTCATAATCTTGGTCGCGGTATTTTACCATTCTTATTCCGCACGGGCCGTATATGTAAATCTTTATAAAGATATAGATACTGAATTGTCCGATATATGTGATAAATTGCCTTTTCAGGTAAGCTATTTGATCCAAGATCTTAAATATAAAGATATAACCGCGGTGCGTTTGCCTGATAGGCCGATGCCCGCGGCAAGTATCATAAAGCTTCCGTTGTTGGGTTCGGTATTCAAAGCTATTGATGAAGGCAAGATATCTTTAAGTGATTCATTTCTCATCAATAGGAAAGATATAACTGGTGGATCGGGGGTACTTAAGGCAAAAAAATTACCGGTTGAGCTTAAACTTGAAGAACTGCTTGAGTTGATGATAGCCTTTTCGGATAATAGCGCGACTAATAAAGTGATAAATATTTTAGGCAGAGAGTATATAGCGGACAGTTTCAAATATTTAGGTTTTAACGATAGTATACTAGCACGGGATATGATGGATTTTTCTTCTCGGCGTAAGGGTATTGAAAACTATACTACGGTTAACGATGTATCCAAAGTCTTGCAGCTTTTGTATGGACATGCGCTTGTAAGAAATGACTTGTCTGATTTTGCTATAGAGATATTGAAGAAGCAGAAGGTGCGTGATAGGATACCAAAATATTTACCCAATATGCCTATCGCGCATAAAACGGGCCTTGAACGAAGCGTCGTCCATGACGCCGGAATAGTCTTTTCCCCTGAAGGTGATTATTTAATCTGTGTCTTTACTCATAAATTTAAAACGTATAAAGAGGCTAAAGAAGCTATTGCGCAAATATCGAAAATAGTTTATGAACTATATAAAGAACGTCTTTAAAAAACTGTTAGCCGTTAGTGTCAGTTTATAGTGAATAGTTTAAATTGTTTTTTTTTGCTAATAACTTAAGGCTAAGAGCTAATAAAAAGGTTGATAAATGTATAATAATGCCATATAATTTACTGTCGTAAATTTAAAGATACTAATCAATGTTTATATTAAGTAATTTAATAGGTGCGGTTGCGGAGATACTGAATTTAGTATTAACCATATTCTATTGGCTGATAATAATCCGCGCGCTTATAAGCTGGGTTAATCCTGACCCTTATAATAGTATTGTCCAGTTTCTTCATAAAGTCACAGAACCTGTTTTAGCTCCTATAAGAAAGTTCTTACCTTTTCAGTATAATATAGGTATAGATCTATCGCCTATAATTGTATTTTTTCTGATAATTTTTGTAAAAAGGTTTTTTGTAACAACGTTGATCGATATCGCATACAGGTTAAGGTGAACAAATGAATTTATTATCTGCAGTTTTACCGTTGACTATCGTTTTAGTGTTGTCTTCCATAATTGTTCGTGTCGCGACAATTGTCCTGCGTCTTACAGGCCTTGATGAGCGTACAGCTAAATTTCAGGCCTTAAGCGCGTTTACAGGCATAGGTTTTACCACCAAAGAAGCTGAGACCATCGTAGGCGATGACGTTAGGAGAAAGACAGTTAGTATATTGATGGTTGTTGGAAAGATAGGTTTTGTATCTGTTATAGGCGGTGTATTGTTTTCTTTCGATGGCGGGAATTGGACTTGTGATATGGAAAAAATAGGAGCGCTAGTCCTATTGTTATTTTGTTTGTATAAGTTTACGTCATGGCGTGTAGTTAATGGCGCATTGACAAAGTTTATAGAGAAGCGTATCATAGCACGCGGTATAATAAAACAAACTGGTCTTGAAGAATTGTTCCATTTGCCGAAGGGTTACGGTATCGCTAAATTAACTATTACTGACAAAAATACGGAAAAAGGTCTGACATTGGCACAGGCAGGCTTTATAGGAAAAGATATACTTGTTTTATCAATAGAACGTGAAGATAATCTTATCGCATTTCCGCACGCTAACGATGTATTAAAAACCGGTGATAAACTGCTGTGTTATGGGCATCTGGAAAGTATCCGGTCTTATAGTTTTCCAGCAGGCTAAAAATAATAGGAGGAACTATATATGAAGATTTCTGATTATCTTAGTGAAGAGTTGTGTTTGATGGAGCTTAAAGCTAAAAATAAAAAAGACGTTATTAAGGAGATAGCTGAAGAACTCGATAAACACGGGGCCGTTGTCGATCGTAGTAAATTTGTTAAAGATGTACTTGAGCGTGAAGAACTTGGCTCAACAGGTATAGGCGACGGTGTCGCTATTCCGCATGCACGTACGGAGTCAGTTAGCGGGTTTCTTATCGGATTCGGCCGTTCAAAAAACGGTGTGGAATTTAAGGCGCTTGATGGTGAGCCGGTATCACTTTTTTTTCTTATGGGTGCGCACCCTGACGAATTGAATTTATATTTGCGTTTGTTGGCAGAACTATCGAAATTACTTATGAATAACGCGTTTAGGACTGAGCTTAAAAATGCCAAGACATCTAAGGACATTGTCGAGATAGTTAAACGTTTTGAAGCTAAGTAGTTGAGTAGCTTTGAAGGATATATACCTCAAATTTGTATTTTTGGAAACATTTACGTAAAATTATCTGTCCTGCTATTGTTTTCTTTTATAAATGCGGTATATTAGATGTAACGATATTTTATGGCAAATACACCGAGCGATTCAGTATTATCTTTAGTTTTAGCCGGCGGAGTGGGCAAACGCTTGAATCCGCTCACTGTTGATCGAACTAAACCATCAGTACCTTTTGGCGGAAAATATAGAATAATAGATTTCGCTTTAAGTAATCTTATTAACTCCGGAATATATTCGATTTACGTTTTGGTGCAGTATAAGTCTCAGTCTTTGATAGAGCATATACGTACTTCATGGCGCGGCGCGGGTTTTTTGCCGAGTCATTTTATCACTGCTGTACCGCCTCAGATGCGCAGACATGATGTTCAGGAATGGTACCGTGGGACAGCCGATTCAATATACCAAAACATAAATCTTATATATGATTTCAAGCCTAAACTTGTGGCTATCTTTGCCGGTGATCATATTTATCGTATGAATATAAAAGACATGATAGATTATCATCATCGCAAACGTGCCAAACTTACTATAGCTGTAATACCTATAGAAGCAAAGCAGGCAAGTGAGTTCGGGATAGTGGACGTGAATGATGATTTTGCGGTTGAGGCGTTTAGGGAAAAACCCACACTTGAAGGGTCGGATGTACTTTTTGCCTCTATGGGCAACTATATCTTTGATACCGATTTTCTGATCGAAATGCTTGAAGCAGACGCAGGGGCTATAAGCTCGCATGATTTTGGCAAAGATATAATACCTTCAATAATAAATAATAACTTGGGTGAGGTCTACGCTTATGATTTTTCGCGTAACAGAATACCGGCCTTACGTAAATATGAAGCGCCGTATTATTGGCGTGATGTAGGAACTATTCCGGCATATTGGCAGGCGCATATGGATCTTTTGGGTAAAGAACCGGTAATAAATTTTGATAACCACGAATGGCCGATATACGGTTCAAATTTTAATTTAGGGACTACTTATATAGGTAATGCGCAGATAGAGAATTCGCGTATAGGCGATGGCACAAAAATAAGAGGAGCTAAGATAAAAAATTCCATAATAGGCAGTGGAGTTGAAATAAAAGACGGATCAGTTATAGAAGATTCTATTGTTATGGATTTTACACAGATAAAACGTAATGTGAAGTTGCATAAAGTGATAATCGACAGATTCAATATAATTCCCGAAGGCACCGTAGTAGATGAAAGCCATGATATCCCCGGACTTTTCCGCGATCCAAGCGGTATAGCGGTCATAAGGCGTGGCGCTCGTAAGAAAGAATTCTTACATTATTAATATTCGAAGATAATGGCACGATTATTAATCTTAACAGGTATAATCTTTATAACTGTCGGGATAGCCTTTTTGCTTTTGGGTAAATTAAATATACCGTTTGTCAGATTCCCGGGTGATATATATATAACAAAAAAGAATTTTATTTTTTTCTTTCCGGTTGTCACATGTTTGATAGCTAGTGTTATATTGACATTTGTAATGAGATTTTTAGGCGGGAAATAGTTTAAATAATGAATTGTAAAAGGGCGGGGCTGGCGCCGGTCTCGGATAACGGCTAGCTTGTAACTTAGTTTTTTTTTGTTAAAATATCCGTTTCTAATAGAGGGATATATGTCTAATTTTAAAGTAATAAACAATGATGTTCAAACGCTTGCCCGCACGGGAGAATTTACTTACCGTAACGGTACAATAGTGACGCCCGCTTTTTTCCCGGTAGGTACTCAAGCTACTGTCAAAGGCCTTAATTCGTCACAGATAAGAGAGATAAATACTCAAGGGATGCTTGTTAACGCGTATCATGTTTCATTGCGGCCGGGCGTTGATATTGTTAAAAATGCCGGTGGCTTACATGAATTTATGGATTTTAACGGTATGATAATTACCGATAGCGGTGGGTATCAAATATTCAGTTTAGAAAAATTGCGTAAATTGAATGATAACGGTGTAACGTTTCAATCCCATATAGACGGAAGTTATATAACCTTAACTCCTGAAGATGTAGTTAATATTGAACTGGACCTTGATACCGATATCGTTGTCCCGCTTGATGAATGTGTCAAATATCCGGTAACTGAACAGGAAGCTGCAAAAGCATGTGACAGGACGGTACTATGGGCTAAACGCAGTAAAAGTGAATTTGCCAGGAATGCCCAAAAAGGCAATCTATTTATGGCGATAGTGCAGGGTTCGGTATATCCGAACCTAAGAAAAGATTGTCTTTCCAAGCTTATAGATATTGGAGTTGATGGTATATGTATCGGTGGTTTAAGTGTTGGCGAGCCGTTGGATTTGCGATATAATGCACTCTCAGTTATTTCTCAAGAAACAGGTAATGAATATATGCGTTATTTTATGGGCTGCGGTAAGCCGCGTGATATAATTGATGCGGTTTCATATGGTGTAGACTTGTTTGATTGTGTTATGCCTACACGTTGGGGGAGGACGGGTACTGCATATACATCTAAAGGTAAAGTTGTTGTGCGTAATGCTGCTTTTGCCAGAGATTATACACCGCTGGATGAAAAATGCGACTGTTATGTTTGTAAAACATATACAAAAGCGTATATAAGGCATCTAATAAATACAGGTGAGATGTTGGGTGCGCAGCTTTTGTCATATCATAATATTTATTGGTATAATAAGTTTATGAGTGATATTCGGGAAGCAATAAATAGTGGCTCTTTTAAGGAGTTTAGAGACGAGTTCATCGGACGAGTAGGTGAGGAATAATTATATAGTTTAATTATAAGATTTAAAGCAGGCAACAGACGATAGACAATAGACGAGTAAAGAAAGAAACCTGTATAAAGAAAAATAGAAGATAAAAAAGATACGGAATTGGATTTATTTTTGGATTTGGGATTTTGGATTTATTTAGGGTTTTGTGTTTAGGGTTTAGCGTTTAAAATATAAAAAGATGGTTATTGACATTATTACAATTTTCCCTACAATGTTTAGCTCTGTGCTTAATGAGTCTATATTGGCCAGAGCACAGAAAAAAGGGCTTATAAAGGTAAAACTCCATAATTTAAGGGATTTTTATAATGACCCACACGGTAAAATAGATGACGCGTCTTATGGTGGTGGCGGGATGGTATTTAAACCGGAACCGTTATTTAATGCGGTTGAAGCTATCTTGGGTTATAAAAGATACCCTTTAGAGAAAAAGGACCCTAATACAAGAGTGATACTCTTTAGCCCGGCAGGAAGAACATTGACGCAGCAGCGTGTGCGAAAGTTCTTTAAATACGAGCGGTTGGTTTTGATTGCACCCCGTTATGAGGGAGTCGATCAGCGTGTACGGAAATATCTCGTAGATGAAGAGATATCTATAGGCGACTATATAGTGAGCGGTGGAGAGTTGCCTGCTATGGTCTTTGTCGATAGTATAGCAAGACTTGTGCCTGGTGTTGTATCTGACCGTGATTCGGTAGAAAACGAAAGTTTTGAAAAAGGGCTATTGGATTATCCGCATTATACACGGCCTGAGGAGTTCAGAGGGCTTAAAGTTCCAGAGGTGTTACTGTCCGGTGATCATGTTGAAATAAAGAGATGGCGGAAAGAGAAAGCCTTACAGGAAACAAATAAACATAGACCAGATCTCCTTACATAAGCTGTCAGCTATTAGCTAAAAAAAGATTTTTTACGTAAGAATAGATATTGATAATCAGAAAAGATAACTCTTGTTAATAATTTATTATTACATATAATAATAAAAACATTTGCTTTTATTGTATAAATATGGCTGAAAGCTTATGACTGACAGCTAAAAGCTAAAATTAGGAGGTTTGGTATGAATAAAGTGGAAATGTTCGAACAGAAATTAAAGGAGACGCTTAAGAAAGATTATCCTGAGTTTTCTGCAGGTGATATTGTTAAGGTATATTACAAGATACGTGAGCGCGATAAGGTCAGGCTGCATCCGATCGAAGGGATTGTCCTTAAAATGCAGGGCCAGATGCATCGTAAGAGTTTCACGCTGCGTCGTATAGCTTACGGTCAGGCGTATGAAGTTACTATGCCTTATTATTCACCTAATATAGATAAGATAGAACTTACGAAAAAAACACGCCGCCGTCCAAGACGTTCAAAGTTGTATTATTTAAGAGGACGTGTAGGTAAAAAAGCTATGATGGCATAGTTTTGACCGGATTTAGAAATTTTGAGGTATTATGATTGTCGGGCTTGATGAAGCAGGGCGCGGCCCTTTGGCCGGCCCGGTAATAACATGTGCGTTATATTTAAAAAAAGAACCTGACTTTGTAAAGTTGAATAAACTGCCTCAGCCTGATTCTAAAAATAAAGCATTAATACATGATTCCAAGACTTTGTCGGAGAAAAAACGCCGACAGGCTTATAAATGGCTTTGCGATATTGATAATGCAGTTTTTGCCGTAGGTAAAGCTGAACACACAGAAATCGACGAACTTAATATACTGGCTGCTACGATGCTTGCTTTTAATCGTGCGATACGGAAATTGCTGTCGGTGAATCCTTATTTACAGGAAGCAAAATTCATAGTTGACGGTAACATTTTCAGAACAAATTACGATATAAATTATAGATGTCTTAAAAACGCTGATAAACTTGTCGAATCGGTATCCTGCGCGTCTATTGTAGCCAAAGTTGTTCGTGACAGCATAATGCAGGTCTATCATGACAGGTATCCACAATGGAATTTTGCCAAACATAAAGGGTATCCCACAAAAGAACATTGTGAACTTTTAAAAGAACATAAACTTTCGCCGATACACAGGCGTACTTTTAAACCGTGTAAGGATGTTTAACGGAAAATTTTTTGAAGATAAAGCTGTAGAGTTTTTAAGATTTAAGAAGTTTAAAATAATTGAACGCAATTGGCATAGCCGATGGGGCGAGATAGACATTATCGCGTTTGATAACAACTATATGGTTTTTTGTGAGGTCAAAGGCCATAAATATAATGCAATGGTTACCGGAGTTGAAGCGGTAACTGCGGCTAAAAGATCCAAGATTATGACAACAGCGGGCTGCTATATTTCGGGGAAAATCGAAAAAGACTATAGATTTGATGTTATAGATATAGCATACGGTAAAAATTATTTAGAAATACTGCATATAAAAAATGCCTTTGATGTGGACAATGTTTAGAAAAGATGATAACCTTTTCTCATTATGAATAAATACAATCTGAAATTTAAAACTTATCTTAACGATTTAGGTGCTAAGAAACCTTCACCCGGCGGAGGCAGTGCTGTTTGTCTTTCGGTGTGTTTGGGTATTAACCTTATAAAGAAAGCTATTGTGTATTCTATGGATAAAAAACCTGTATCTGAGAAGGTCTTAAAACAGTTAGCTGATATGCATTTGCGGGCATATGACGGTATAGATTTAGATGCGGAATTGTTTGCGCGTGTTATGCGCACATCGGGTAAAGAGCGGACGAAAGCGCTGGGCGAATGCGAAAAGCTTATAACCGATATTGCCCGAATAAGTATAAGTGCTAATAATACGGCATTGAAACTTGAAAATAAAATTAAGAAGTGTATAATAAGTGACCTATTTATAGGCAGAGATTTTTTACGGTTAGCGTTAAAGGGTTGTGTTATGAACCTTGAAGCTAACAGCCGTATGTTTAACAAAGAGAACAGGAACCTAAAGAAAATTCGGGATGCATTAACGAAATGGGAACGGTGCTAGAAACTTCGGGTCTCTACGAAGCTGTTTATGATCAAATTAAACGGAGCGTAGATTCTTGCGGTTCCGTCACGTTAGCGTCGGTTATCTTTGGGAACGACTACTCATCATCTGTATACTTCACACAACAACAAAAACGTGCTGACCAACTAGGTATAAATTACTTACCTGTTCGATTAGTCGAGGAAATCTCATTTGATGAGTTTCAAAATAAGATATATCAGCTTAATGATGACCCGTCGGTCGACGGTATAATAATAAACAAACCGTTTGTGCAGGGTTGGAGTGAGGAACAGGCTTTCTCTTTAATAGATCCCAATAAAGATGTTGAGGGTATGACACCGTATAATCTAGGTATGCTTTTTATGGGCTCGCCGAAGTTTGTTTCACCTACCGTATTAAGCGCGTTAACCCTTTTAAAATCTGTTCCTGATATTGATGTTTATGGTAAACGCGCGGTCATAGTGGGTGCCTCGGTACTTATCGGGAAACCGTTAGCGGTTTTACTTACCGATATGTTCTTGACTGTCAGTATAGCCCATATTGCTACGTATGAAAAAGGTATGTTAGCTGAGTATGTCTCAGGCTCAGATATAGTGATATCCGCAGTGGGCAAACCGGGTATAATCAAAGGTGAATGGATAAAAGAAGGTTCAGTTGTTATTGATGTTGGCGTCGGCTGTAAGGACGGTAGAATATGCGGTGATGTTGAGTTTGATACTGCTAAAGACCGAGCAGCGTATATTACACCTGTGCCGGGCGGTGTAGGCAAGCTTACGACATTGTTTTTATTCAAAAATCTTATAGAAGCTAAACAGGACTTAAAATGAACGTTATAACAGTTATCGGGGCGGGTCGTGCTGGTAGGCAATTAGTCGAAAAAATCAAAAAAATTGATCCTGCCGTGCCAATAACAATCATAGATAAAAATACTGTTTGGGTTGATAATGAATCTTTATTTAAAATGTCTACCCCGGCGGTTAGATTGGAATTATCCGACTGGGCGGAGAAAAATAACGTAACATTTATTAACGCGTTTCTTGACCGTATAAGCGCACGCCGTAAGAAATTGTATTTCAAAGACCGGGACGTTATGGATTTTGAAAAAGTTATTTTGGCTACGGGTATAAAGTCGAAAAAATTGGATATCAAAGGTATGCATAGAGAAATGGTATGTTATTTGACTGACATTGAGATGTCTGATTTTAAAAATACAATGAGAGTGGCAGTAGAGATAACTGTAATAGCTGAGACACTAGTCGGTTTGTTTTTTGCCGTTGCACTTAAAGAAAAAGGTAAAGATGTTACGGTTGTTATGTCTGACAGTTCGTTTTTAGGCGCTGAGCATGATGAATTGATAAGTCTTTTAAACGGCCATGGAATAACAGTGTACGATAATGCAAAGATATCAGAAATAATAGGTGAGCGTTATGCGCGTGCCGTTAAGATAGAGCCGTTAAAAGTTTTTTCTACTGATATAATTTTTGTTGATAGCGGGTTTTGCGCGAATAACGAGTTTTTTGATGACCCGATAATGTTAAAAGATAAGTTTTTTACACAGTATCCGGCTGTATTAGCAGTAGGCAATACCGTTAATGATGAACTTATGGACAATTCAAAAATTACTTATGACGGGGTTGACATAAACGGTCAGGCCGATGTTTTATCCGCGTATTTAGTAACAGGTGAAAAACTCTTACTTGACCGGATAGGTCAAAATGTGGATAATAGGACACTATATATAAATGGTATTAAAGAAAAGCTTGATAATATTAAGAATTCCGGTATAGAGTTACCAAAAGTTGATTCTTTGCAAGACAATAATTAACAGTATTTATACAAAAGACGGAGGTATAGTATGGCTGAATGGATAGGGATAGGCAGACGCGCCCGAAGATGTTATGGGTTTGATGAAGTGGCTCTTGCTCCGGGTAAGGTAACAATCAACCCGGAAGAAGTAGAGATATCGTGGAAACTTGCTGATAAAGAATTTCCCGTACCGATAATAGCAGCAGCTATGGACGGAGTAGTAGACGTTAAGTTTGCTGTTGAAATGTCTAAGCTTGGAGGTATGGCGGTACTGAATTTGGATGGTGTCCAAACACGTTATGATAATCCTAACGAAGTATTGGATGAGATAGCTAACGCTGACCCTAAAGAATCAACGAATCTTATACAAAAGATTTACACTACACCTATCAAAGAGAATCTTGTAGCTAAACGTGTTGAAGAAATAAAAAAGAGCGGTGGTTATGCGGCTGTAAGCTGTATACCGAACAATGCCGCGAAATTCGGGCCGATAGCGCAGGAAGCCGGGGTGGATTGTTTCATAGTTCAGGCGACAGTAATCAGCACTAATCATGTTGCTACAAAATATAAAAGTCTAAATCTTTCGGAATTTTGTTCAAAGATAATGAAAGTTCCGGTAATTTTGGGTAATTGCGTAACTTATGAAGTTGCGACCGAACTACTGGAGACAGGCTGTTCCGGAATACTTGTGGGTGTTGGACCGGGTGCTGCGTGTACAACACGCGGTGTTTTAGGTATAGGTGTGCCGCAGGTTACGTCAACTATCGATTGCGCGAATGCTCGTGATATATATTTTCAGAAGACAGGCAGATATGTTTCGATTATAACAGACGGCGGTATGCGCCGCGGCGGTGATGTTTGTAAAGCGTTCGCTTCAGGTGCGGATGCTGTTATGGTCGGTTCGACTTTTGCTAAAACCTCAGAAGCACCAGGCCGCGGGTTTCATTGGGGTATGGCAACGTCGCATAGTAATTTGCCGCGCGGTACGCGTATCAAGGTAGGCATTACAGGTACAGTCGAGCAGATACTCTTCGGTCCTGCGGTTGTTGATGATGGCTCGCAGAACTTGATGGGTGCTCTTGCGACTTCTATGGGTTCGTTAGGTGCAAAAACGATAAAAGATATGCATTATACCGAGATGATAATCGCGCCGTCTATTCAGACAGAGGGTAAACTCTTTCAGGCGACGCAGAACGTCGGGATGTGTAAATAGAGTAAAAGAAAGATCAATCATTTTATGAACGATAAGATATTAATCTTGGATTTCGGGTCGCAGTATACACAGCTTATTGCGCGAAGAATACGTGAGCTTAAAGTTTATAGCGTTATAGAGCCGTATAATATGCCGATCGAAAAAATACGTGAGCTTAATCCGAAAGGTATAATATTGTCGGGCGGGCCGCATAGTGTTTATGAAAAATGCGCGCCTAAACTTGATAATGAGCTCCTTGAGCTGGGTATACCTATACTTGGTATATGTTACGGCATGCAGATAATGGTTAAAACTTTAGGCGGTAAAGTTAAAGAATCGCGTGTGCGCGAGTATGGCCGTGCTATGATGTATATTGACGGGCATGAAGATATCTTTTTTTCTATGCCGGCAAAAATAACGTCGTGGATGAGCCATACCGACTCTATAGCGCAGTTACCAAAAGATTTTAAATTATTGGCGCATACTAAAGACACGCCGTTTGCTGCAATTTCTAACGCTAGACGTAAGATGTATGGCGTACAGTTCCATCCGGAAGTGGCACATACTGATCTTGGTATACAGATAATATCTAACTTTCTTTTTAGAGTATGCGAATGCTTTGCCAGCTGGCAATTAGGTGATTTCATTAAAGAGCAAATAACACAAATCCGTAAGAAAGCAGGTAAAAGCAATGTCATTTGCGGGATAAGCGGTGGAGTGGATTCGACTACGGCTGCCGTATTGATAAATAAGGCTATAGGTAAGAGGTTGCATTGTATTTTTGTGAATAACGGCGTATTAAGAAAAAATGAAGCCTCGCAAGTCCAAAAAATATGCCGTGAGCATTTTAATCTTAACCTTATATATGCGGACGCGACAAAATCGTTCTTATCGAAACTTAAAGGTGTAACAGATCCTGAAACTAAGCGTAAAATTATCGGTAACGAGTTTATAGAAGTTTTCGATGAGCATGCTAAAAAAATAAAAAACGTTAAATATTTGGTACAAGGTACACTTTATCCTGATGTGATAGAATCTGTGTCGGCGTTTGGCGGGCCGACAGCTACGATCAAATCTCATCATAATGTAGGCGGTCTGCCGGAAGAGATGAAACTTAAACTTATTGAACCGTTCAGACAATTATTTAAAGACGAGGTACGTGAAATAGCTAAGCTGCTTGGTATGCCCGACACAATTGTGGGCAGGCATCCGTTCCCCGGGCCGGGTCTTGCTATACGGATAATAGGTGAAGTGACTAAAGAACGGTTAAGGATATTACGTGATGCCGACGTCATACGTGAACGCATAATACGTAAACACGGTTTATATGATGCGATATGGCAGTCGTTTTGTGTGTTATTGCCGTTAAAGACTGTCGGTGTTATGGGTGATAAACGTACTTACGAGAATGTATGCGCGGTGCGTGCGGTTAAAAGTGTTGACGGTATGACTGCCGACTGGTCTGATATACCTTATAACGTTTTAGGTGAGATATCTAACGAGATAATAAATAAAGTGCGCGGTATTAATCGTGTAGTTTATGACATAAGTTCTAAACCTCCTGCGACGATAGAGTGGGAATAATTTCAAAGAAATGTCCTGTAGGGGACGGTCATGACCGTCCCGGTAATAAAATATAAAAATAATGATAATGGGATATATTTTTGGATTAAGAAATAATTTGACATTGTTATTTATCATTAACGGGCTAGACATGTCTGGTCCCGACCAGAGATTTTAATGACAAAAAGTAATTTTGTACATCTACATGTTCATACTCAATACAGCTTGCTTGACGGTGCCTGTCAGCTGTCAAGGTTAGTCGATAAAGCTGTTGAGTTCGGTATGCCGGCACTTGCCATGACAGATCACGGCAATATTTACGGTGCGGTAAAATTCTATAATTTATGTAAGAAAGCGGGCATAAAGCCGATAATAGGATGTGAAACATATGTCGCGCCTGATTCCCGTTTTAATCGTAACTATACGCCCGGCAAATCGACAAATAACCATTTAGTCTTGTTTGCTAAAGACGAGCAAGGTTATCATAACCTTGTCAAATTGACCAGTTTAGCCTCGCTTGAAGGATTCTATTATAAACCGCGGATAGACAAAGAACTTTTGGCACAGCATTCACAAGGACTGATGGCGTCGAGTGCTTGTCTTAAAGGTGAGATAGCAGAAGCGATAACTGCGGGTAATACGGATTTAGCTTATAAACTTGCCGACGAATATCTTAATATCTTGGGTAAAGGGAATTTCTACCTTGAGATTATGGATAACGGTATGGCCGAACAGACAAAAGTTAACAGTGTATTGGTAAAGATAGGCAAAGATCTTGGTATACCGCTTATAGCAACAAACGATGTGCATTATCTTACGCGTGAAGATTCACTTGCGCATGAGGTTTTGTTGGGCATACAGACACAAACGACATTAAATGACCCTAACAGATTTAAGTTTTCGTCTGATACATTTTATTTTAGACCGCCTTCGGAGATGGCGCAGATATTTAAAGATGTTCCTTCGGCTATATCGAATACTATCGAGCTTGCCGGTAAATGTGATTTTAATTTCGATTTTTCTAAAACTTATTTACCGGAGTTTCCTCTGCCGGAAGGTGAGACGGCGCATGGCTATTTAACTAAACTCGTAAATGAGAATATATCTTTACGTTACGATAAAGTTACCGACGAGATAAAAGAACGTATAAAATATGAGCTTGATGTTATAGGTGAAACAGGCTTTTCAGGTTATTTTCTTATCGTTTGGGATCTTATACGTTATGCGCGTGAAGTTAATATACCTGTCGGGCCGGGACGTGGTTCGGCGGCCGGAAGCATTGTAAGTTATCTTTTGGGTATAACGGATCTCGATCCGCTTAAATATAAGTTACTGTTTGAACGGTTTCTGAACCCATCGCGTATATCTATGCCTGATATTGATATGGATTTTTGTTATGAGCGCCGGCCTGAGATGCTTGAATATGTAGCGAAGAAATACGGCAACGATTGTGTCGCGCAGATAATAACTTTTGGTACCATGCAGGCGCGTGCGGTTATACGTGATGTTGGGCGTGTTATGGGTTTTAGCTATGGCGAGATAGATAAAGTAGCTAAAATGATACATAATGCACCCGGTGCGCATGTAACTTTAAAAGAAGCGATAGATATTAACCCGGACCTTGCGGCTATTTATAATAACGATAGCGGTATAAAACGTGTTATTGATGTTTCAATGCGGCTTGAAGGTTTATCGCGCCATGCGTCTATACATGCTGCCGGTGTAGTGATTTCCGATAAACCCGTTACGGAACGTGTCCCTGTAATACGTGGTAATGACGGTG
>Ga0265294_10004391_pt1 | contig 17649 bp, 18 predicted proteins | sample MunlanPumphouse3_FD_192504 | JGI IMG/M metagenome (GOLD analysis project Ga0265294, IMG submission 192504) | Groundwater microbial communities from a municipal landfill in Southern Ontario, Canada - Pumphouse #3 | ecosystem: Environmental > Aquatic > Deep subsurface > Groundwater | place...
GCACAAGATTTGGAATATTGTGAAGAGAATGGAAAAATAAAAAATGCAGATCCTTCTAAAGTTTCATTAAGAGCAAAAAAAAGAGGGAAACCTCAATTAGGAACATTAGGTTCTGGTAATCACTTTATTGAAATTCAAAAAATCTCAGAAATATTTGATTCTAAAATTGCAAATGTTTTTGATTTAGAAAAAGATAACATCTGTATTATGATCCATTGTGGCTCTAGAGGATTAGGCCATCAAATTGCTTCAGATTATATTCAAAAAATGCAAAATCCAGAATTAAAAGATAAACAATTAGCTTATGCAGAATTAGATTCAAAATTAGCTAAAGATTATTTTTCTGCAATGAATTGTGCAGTAAATTTTGCATTTGCAAATAGACAAATAATTATGCATAAAATTAGAGAAATTTTACAAGCCGAGTTTCCAAATTCTAAAAATGTTTTACTTTATGATATTTGTCATAATATTGCTAAATTTGAAGAACATAAAATAAATAATCAAATTAAAACTGTTTGTATTCATAGAAAAGGTGCAACTAGAAGTTTTGGCCCATCAAAAAAATTACCATTTAAATATCAAAATACAGGTCAACCAGTTATAATCCCCGGATCAATGGGAACTGCGTCATATATTTTAGTAGGAACCAATAAAAGTGAAGAACTTTCTTTTTCTACAACAGCTCACGGTGCTGGAAGAGTTTTAAGTAGAACCAAAGCAAAACAAATTTTAAGTCCACAAAAAATTTTAAATGATTTAAATAAAAAAAATATTCAATTAAAAACAAATTCTATTAAAGATATTATTGATGAAGCCCCCGAAGCATATAAAGATATTGAAGAAGTAGTAAATGTTTGTGATAAGTTAAATCTTTCAAAGAAGATAGCAAAATTAGTTCCTTTAGCAGTGATTAAAGGTTAATTTATTCTTTATTTTAATAATGTTTAAATACTATTTTTAATCAATTATATTATGAAATACAAATTAATATTTACATTCTTAAGTCTTATTTTTTTAATTAATTTTTCATTAGCTCAATTAACAATTAGTGAACCTGAAGAAGTTTATAATTTGGGTGATAAATTATATGTTTCATTAGAAGGAATTAGAGGTTCTGATGAAGGAAATTTGAATATAGATCTTGTTTGTAATAACCAAAATTATAATTTATTGAGAATTTCTGCAAGGGCTTTTTCTAAAGATAGAGATCAGTATTATTCTATACCTTATAAAACTTTAACAAAAGAAGATTTAGAAATAAATAATCTTCAAGAGATTGTTGGAACATGTAAAATTATAGCTTCAATAAATTCACTACAAGCAAAAACAAAAGAATTCAAAATCACTGAAAAATTAAATTTAAATGTTAAATTAAATAAACAAAAATATAATCCTGGTGAAGAAATAATCTTAGATATTCAAGCAAATAAAATGAATAATGAACTTTTAAATGGTTTTTATGAAACTTCTAACTTTTATTCAACTAAAGGAGAAATTATTCAGGGGATTTCACAATTAAAAATAAATATTGTAGAAAACCAAAAATTTGGGAATCATAAATTGAACATAAAAATTTATGACTTAGATAAAAATTCTTCTATTTTAAACCAAGATAACATTCAATTAGAGTTTTATATAAATCAAAAACCCACTAAATTAGAAATAAGCATCTCAAAAAATGAAATAAATCCAGAAGAGCAAATAAGAATTTATCCTTCGCTTTTAGATCAAACAAATAATAATATTAACAATGAAATTTTAGTTACATTAGAATCACCAACAAAAGAATCTTTTTCTTATAATATCCAATCCAATGAATTTTTCGAAATTAATACAAGTTCAAATTCTTCAGCAGGTATTTGGAAGGTATATAGTGCTTATGAAAATTTACTCTCTAAAGAAGCAAATTTTGAAATAAAAGAATTACCTAAATTAGATTATTTTTTCGAAGGAAGTACCTTAATTATAAAAAATAATGGTAATTCTCCTTATAATAATATTTTAAATTTGTCAATTGGAGGAGAAATAAAAAAATTAGATATTTCTTTAAAACAAGGAGAACAAAAAACATATACTCTTTATGCACCTGACGGAGAGTATGATATTGCAATAGATTCTAATAATGGAGAAACAATACAACGTTCAGCTTTTTTAACAGGAAATGCTATTGATATTAAAGATGAAAATAAAGTATCCTGGATAAATTTAAATTTTTCTTTTTTATGGATATTATTAATAATTTTAATTGTGGGATTAATCTTTTATTTTAGGTATAAGATTTCTAAAGGTGGCAGTTCTATTAAAAAAGATTCAAATAAAAAAATGAAATCTGATTCTAATGAACACTTTTTTAATAAAATCAAAAAATGGTTTATATTAACTAAACCACTAAAAAGAGAAAATCAACAAAAAAAAGATAATGAAGGAATTATTAAATTAACACCTAATTCAACAGCTTATATTGCAAAGTCTAGTTTAGTTCTAAATGCAGATAAAATTATGTCTACAATAATATCTATTCATCTAAAAAATTTAGAAAACCTTGGTGAATCTACATTAGAACAATTAAATCAAATAATCAAAGATTCAACAGATGGTAAGGTAGCTATAGACTCTAAAGAGAATTTTATTAACTTAATTTTTTCACCTTTAATTACAAAAACATTTAATAATGATTCTTTAGCCTTATCTTCTAGTTTAAAATTATTAAGATTATTAAACGAATTTAATAAAACACATTCAAATAAAATAGACTTTGGTATTGGTGTTAATAATGGTGATTTAGTTTCATTAAGAAAACAAAATATTCTAGAGTATACAACAATAGAAGATACAATTAGTTTAGCTCAAAAGACATCTACTTTATCTAAACAAGATGTTTTATTAACATCAAAAATGCGGAGAAAAAACTTAGGAGAAATAAAAAAAGAACAAAGATTAACATTTCAAGGAAAAGATTTTTATAAATTAGAAGAATTAAAAGATAAATCTAAAAATCAAGAAAAACTAAAAGATTTATTAAATCGAGTTTAATTATATTTGTTTATGGTAGGTGAATTAAAAATTACAAAAATGAGTAAGCCAATTAAAGAATTAAAAAATAATGATTTTATTTTTATAAATGATAAAAAAATGATAATAGATTCCCATTATTTATTCATTGCTCATAAGGATACTAATGAAATGATAATTGAATTTTTTAATCCAGAAAATAACAGAGAATATCAATTAAGATATTTTGATGATCAAGTTGAAACAAGTATTGAAATATATGAATTACAAGAAGAATTTCAGTATGTTAAAAGAGAACCAAAAACAATATCTTGGTAATAATAATATTTTAGAATTTTTACATTACTTTCTTAATTAATTTATCGCCTTCAACATTCCAATATTCAACACTACAACCTTCATTAATAGTTTCTTTTACTTCTTCAGAAATAGGCAATTCTAAATTTTCAAAAGATTGATTATCCATAATACTAGCCATTTCCCCATGAATACTTAATACTTGACCTTCTCTTTTTTCAATCATAGGAACTTCAAATTTATCATGTCCTGGAACAACTTGAACTTTCTTTTTACCATTTGTTATTGAAATAGCTTCAAATCGAACTTTTGCATGACCATGTTTTCCTGTTTTAGAAACATCAAACTTTTTTACTTGATGTGTTACACCGTCGATAAGAATATATGTTCCATTTCTCATTTCAGTAGCTTCAATAACTTTTGCAACCATACTATCAAATATCAATATTAATTTATAAATCTTTTGGGAAAGTTGCCTTAAAAACATTTAAAATATTAAACATTTTAAGTATAATATGGATTATGAAAAAATTGGATTAAAAGCAGGTTTAGAAATTCATCAACAGTTAAATACAAATAAATTATTTTGTAATTGTCCTACTATTTTAAGAAATGATGAACCTATATTTAAAGTAAAGAGAAAATTAAATCCAGTAGTTGGAGAAACAGGAAAGATTGATTCTGCAGCATTATATGAAAATGAAAAAAAACAAATATTTGAGTATTTAGTTTATGATACAAATTGTTTAGTTGAATTAGATGAAGAACCTCCTCATGAAATTAATCAAGATTCTTTAAAAATAGCAATACAAATTGCATTATTATTTAACTGTAAAATTTTTCCTGTAACTCAAGTAATGAGAAAAACAGTTATTGATGGTAGTAATACTTCTGGATTTCAAAGAACAGTTTTAATAGGGTATGATGGTTATGTTAATACAACACAAGGGATTGTGAGAATTGAAACAATTGCATTAGAAGAAGATTCTGCTAGGAAATTAGATTCTGAAAAAATAAGTGCAATAACACAATATAAATTAGATAGACTTGGTTTTCCATTAGTTGAAATTACAACATACCCTGATTTAAAAAGTCCAGAACAAATTAAAGAAGCAGCTCTTAAAATTGGTGAAGTTTTGAGATCTTGTGAAATTAAAAGAGGTATTGGAACAATAAGACAAGATTTGAATATTTCAATAAAGGGTGGAAATAGGGTTGAAATAAAAGGTTTTCAAGATCCTAGAATTATGATTCAAACAATTGAAAATGAAATTCAAAGACAAACAAACTTAATTAAACTAAGACCTTTAATTAAAAAAATTAAGTTAAATGAATTAAAAGATCTCTCAAAATATTTTCAAAACACAAAATGCAATTTAATTAAAAATGGATTTGGTCAAAAAAAACAAGTTTATGGTTTAAAATTAACAAATGCTTCAGGATTATTAAAACAAGAATTACAACCAAATAAAAGAATAGGTACTGATTTAAGTGACTCTGCAAAACCAACATCTAAAATTGGAGGAATTATTCATTCTGATGAAAATTTAGGAAAATATAATTTTTCTAATGAAGAAATATTAAATATCAATAAAGAACTTCAAATAACAAATAAAGATGCATTTATTTTATTTATTGCAGAAGCTTTACAAGCAAAAGAAGCCTATTCATGCATCTCAAAGAGGATAACCTTATTATCTAATGAAGTACCAAAAGAAGTAAGACAAGTAAATACTGATTCAACTACAAAATTTCTTCGTCCAATGCCTGGCTCTTCTAGAATGTATCCTGAAACAGATTTAAAATTATTAAGAATAAAAAAAGATTTAATTGATAATTTAAAGAAAAATTTACCTAAATTAGCAAAAGAAAATAAAAAGTATTTACAAGAGTTTGGGCTAAATTTAGAATTAATACAATTATTATTAAAACAAAATAAAATAGAAGATTTTAAAACATTAACATCTATTTGTGATCATTATAATCTAATTGCAAAATGTTTAACAATTTTTCCTAAAGAGTTTTCAAAAAGATTGAATTTACCTCTTAAAAATATTGAAGAAAAAATTAATTTAAATGTTTTAACACAAATCTTTCAAAAAGTCCCAGAAGAAATTTCTCCAAATGATGTTAAAAATATACTTTATTCTTTATTAAATAATCAAAATTTAGAAGAAATTATTTCTAAAAAGAATAATGATTTAAATTTAGAAGAAGATATTCTTAAGTTAATTGAAGAAAAACCAAATCTTTCAAAAAGTGCTTATATGGGACTTTTAATGAATCAATATAAAGGTATTGTAAATGGGAAAATCTTATCTGATACTTTATCTAAACTTTTAAAATAATTAAGCATAACCTTTAAAAAGCTTCTAATCTGTTAAATATTATTCCGCTATTACTACATTTGTAGGAGGATTAAATAATAATTCTCGTGGATAATTAATAATATGGCTGAAGAAAACAAATTACAAGAAGCATTTAAAGAATTAAGAAAGGAAAAGAAAAGAAAGTTTGTTCAATCTGTAGATCTGATTGTGAATTTGCACTATTATGATGTTCGAAAAGAAGCATTAAACACTTTCTTAAAAGTTCCACATCCTTCTGAAAAAAAAGTTTGTGCATTTTTAACAAAGAAAATAAAGACAATTCCTTGTTTAACAGAAGATGATTTTGTAAAATATAAAGATAAAAAAGATATTAAAAAACTTGCTAATTCTTTTGATTTTTTTATTGCAACACCTCCTTTAATGAGTAAAATTGCTTCAAAATTTGGAAGAGTGTTTGGTCCATTAGCTAAAATGCCCTCTCCACAAGGAGGAATCATTTCAAAAGAAGATGAAACTACAATAAAAGAAACAGCAGAAAAAATGAAAAGTTTAGTTCGTGTAAGAAATAAGGAAGCAAGTATTAAATTAATTGTAGGTAAAGAAAATATGTCTGATAAAGATTTAATTGAAAATATAGAAGCTTTATTGATAGGTTTAGAAAAAAATTTACCTCGAGGAAAAGAAAATATAAAAAATGCTTATGTAAAATTGACAATGTCAAAACCAATTAAATTTTTAGATAATAAAACAAAATAAAATGAAAGGTAAAGAATCTCATCATGTTAGCGAATTTAAAAAATCTCTTGTAAAAGATTTGTCAAATTTAATGAAGAAAAAAACAGTGATGGTAGTTTCAATAAAAGGATTACCTTCTGCACAATTTCAAGATTTGAAAAAAAAATTAAGAGAAAATGCTAAAATAAAAGTTACAAAAAAAAGTTTAATTGATTTTGCATTAGATCATTGTGGAATTCAAGAATTACATGAATTAGTTCCTTATGTTCAAGATTCTACTGCAATGTTATTTTCAGAAGAAGATGCATTTATTATTTCAAATTTATTATCTGAAAATAAAAGTCCTGCAAAAGCAAAAGAAGGGGATATTGCTCCAGAAGATATTGTTGTTAAAGCAGGTCCAACTAGTTTGGTTCCAGGTCCAGATATTTCAGCATTATCCGCTGTTGGTCTTATACCCAAAGTAGAAAGTGGTAAAATTTCTATTATGCAAGACAAAGTTATAGTTAAAAAAGGAGATAAGATAAATCAAAAGTTAGCTTCAATAATGGCTAAATTAGAAATAATCCCTTTTGAAATAGGAATAGAACCAATAGCTGCTTATATGAATGGTAAAGTTTATAATAATATTAAAATTGATAAAGAGAAGACAATTCAAGATTTAGAGTATGCTTTTTCAAGAGCTTTACCTTTTGCAATTGAATTAAGTTATTTCAATACAGAAACAATTGATTTTATTTTAGCAAAAGCAAGTATTCATGAAAAAGCAATTCAACAATGCTTAAATACACAAAAATTAAATAATGAATCAAATTCAAACTAAATAAAAATAAAAAAAATGGAATACATTTATGCAGCTCTTTTATTGCACAAGTTAGGGCAAGAAGTAAGTGAAGATAACTTAAAAAAAGTTATTTCAGCTACTGGCGTAACTGTTGACGAATCCAAAGTAAAGGTTCTTATTGCATCTTTACAAGGTGTTAACATTGACGAAAAGTTAGCTAATGCTTCTATTGCAGCTCCTGCTGCTAGCTCTTCTGCTCCTACAGAAGCACCAAAAGAAGAACCAAAGAAAGAAGAACCAAAGGCTGAAGCAGCTGAAGGTTTGGCTTCATTATTTGGATAAAATTAGTTTAAATTACTAATCTTATTTTAAGAAAGTGAAGCCGACTTAGCTTGTACTTTGCTTTTCTTTATTTAAATAAAAAATGACGCCAATATTAGTTTGGCATTTATTTTTTAATGAAGCCAAAAATAGTTTAACAAATCTTAAAAACTCTTATTTACTTTTTTTATAATGGAATTAATAACACAACATCCTTTAAAAATTGGTTTAGAAATTCATTGTTACTTAAATACTCAAGAAAAATTATTTTGTAAATGTTCTACTTTTGAATTTGATGAACCTAATTCAAATATTTGCCCCATTTGTACAGGAACACCGGGAAGTAAACCAATGTTAGTGAATAAGGAAGCAATAAAAAAATTAATTCAAGTTAGTTTGATATTAAATTGTAAAATTGAAGAAGAAAAAGATTTAATTTTTCAAAGAAAACATTATAATTGGCCTGATTTACCTAAAGGATTTCAAAATACTATTTCTGGAGCACATTGTTCTTTTCCAGCATATAAAGGTAATTTTAAAGGTATAAATATTTGGGAATGTCATTTAGAAGAAGATCCTGCACAATGGAATCCTGAAAATGGTCATATTAATTATAATAGAAGTGGTTTACCTTTAGTAGAAGTAGTCACAGCTCCAGATTTTAAAAAAGTTGATGAAGTTATTTCTTGGTTAAAAAGTTTCATTTTAAGTTTAAGTTATATTAAAGCAATAAAGAAAAATGCCGGAATCAAAGTTGATGTAAATATTTCAACATATGGAGAAAGAGTTGAAATAAAAAATTTAAATTCTTTAGATAAGATACAAAAAGCAATTAACTATGAAATTTCTCGTCAATTAGATGCAAATAAAAATAATGAAAAAATAATACAAGAAACTCGTAGATATGATGAATCAAAAGGGAAGACAATTAGAATGAGAACAAAAGAAAATGCTCAAGATTATAGATTTATTCCTGATCCAGATTTACCAATTATGAAATTAAACTCTGATTTTGTTCAAGAAATAAAAAAAGCATTACCTGAAACTCCTGATGAAAAATTAAAGAAACTTCTTTTGATTTATGAAGTTGAAAAAAGTGATGCACAAATAATTATGAAAAATTTAGAATTAGTTGAATTTTTTGAAGAGTTGGCTAAAGAAGGAATAGATGTTAAAAAGAATTTAAGTTGGATTACAATAGAATTATTAAGAATTTTAAATTATAATAAAAAAACATTAGATGACTCAGATATAGATATAAAACCAAATCATTTAGCTGAGTTAATTAATTTAGTAGAGAAAAAAGAGTTAACAACATTAAAAGCAAAACAAATAATGAATGATTTTATTCCTAAAAGTTTTTCTATTAAAGAAAAAAAAGATATATTTAAAATTGCAGAAGATGCTGTTCAAAATATTTGTCAAAAAGTAATAGAACAAAATCCAAAAGCAGTTCAAGATTACAAAGAAGGTCAAGAAAATTCTTTAAACTTTTTAATTGGTCAAGTAATGAAACAAAGTCAAAGAAGAGCTGATTTTAAATTAGCTAAAGAAGAATTAGAAAAAATATTAAAAAAAGAATAAAAAAATAAAAAAATAAAAAATTTATTTATTTGATTTCATATAATATTGAAACACTTGCACTTACTGTTTGTTCATCTGGATTAAATGAAACTTCACTTAAACCTCTAGCACTAATAGATTCTGTTAATACAGCATCTTTAGCATATGTTCCATAATAGTAAGAAGGTGTGTTATATGAATCACTTATTTGTATAATTCTACCAAGTTTTGCAGAAAGTGTTTTAGTCATTTCTGTAGCTTTTTCTTTTGCATCTTCTGTAGCTTTATTTATTGCTAAAGCCTTAGTTTCTTTTTCAAGATCTTCGCTTAATGAATAATAAATATAACTAATTGTTGCATCATTTTCTATTGCTGCATTAATGGATTGACTAATTTTTTCTTTTTCATCAATAGACAATTTTAATGTTAAAACTTGACTAGCCTTATAACCTAGAGATTTTCTTTCATCTTTAGACCAATCAAATTCTTCATATACATTAAAGTTTGTTGTTTTAATATCTTCTTCTGCAATACCAATAGCAATTAAAGCTTCTTTAACTTTTTCTGTTGTTTCAAAGTTTAAGTTAGTAGCTTCTTTTGATGTACTTGCATTTTTTTCAATATTAAAATTTAAATTAATTTCATTTGGAGTAACTTTAATTTCTCCTAAACCTTCAACATTAATTGTACTTCTTGGTTGAAAACTATACACTGAATAAATTATTATTAATGTTAATAAGATAACCCCTATAATAATTAATCCAGTCATTTTTAATTTATCATTTTCTTTCATTTTATTTAGACCTCCTTTCACTTACTATACTAAATATAAAAAAAAGTAGAATCACAAACCACGCTCCAAATAAAAACCATTCTCCAAAACCCATTTTTGGGAAATAAGTAACTGTATTAATAATTTGACTTGTTTGTTGGGGAGCATTTTCTAAAAAAGAGTCTGCTGTACTTTTAATCAATTCATTTGAAAAATCATTTAATAAAGGAATAGTCTTTTCATAAACTATTTTCGCAGGTTGAGTTATATTTTTAATAATTAATGAGATAATACCTGTTACTCCTAAAGCTATTAAATACTTTAAATTATTAATTTCTTTTTTTGGAGAAATAATTATTCTTTTATTTGAAACAGTATAAGTTGGCATTTTTTTCCCTTTTATACTCCACCAAAAAGATTTTTTTTCAATTAAACCAGTGTTCAATAATTTTTTAATATTATATTCAACAGTATTAATTGGAATATCCAATTCAATAGAGATTTCACTAATTGTTTTTTCATTTTCAGTTAAATAGTTTAATATTCTTTTACAAGTTTTATTTGTAATAGCCTCTGCAATATCTTTAATTCGATTGTCATCAATTGATACTGAAATATCTGTATTTTCTACCATGTTATTTTAACATAAATATAATATATAAATGCTTTTTTGACTACAAAGCCATTAGAAGTGATAATACCCTTATATTTTTATAATCTTATTTAATTATTTAATTATGGTAATCATCTTAGGTGTTGAGTCTACAGCACATACATTTGGTGTAAGTGTTGTAAAAGACGGAAAAATATTAAGTAATGTTAAAGATTCTTATACTACTAAATCAGGTGGTTTAATCCCTTTAGAAGTAAAAAAACATCATGAAAATATTGCAAATAAAATTTATGAAGAAGCATTAAATAAAGCAAATATTCTTGATAAAGAAATTAATGCAATTAGTTTTTCAAATGCACCAGGACTTGCTCCGTGTTTAATTGCAGGAATGAACTTTGTTAAAGAAAAAGTTAAAGAATTAAAGGTCTCAATAATTCCTGTAAATCATTGTATTGCTCATTTAGAAATAGGAGAAACTGTTGGAGCAAAAGATCCTGTTATGCTTTATGCTAGTGGTGCTAATACCCAAATAATTGCATATGAATCTAATAAATATAGAGTTTTTGGAGAAACTCTTGATTTAGGTGTTGGAAACTTTATAGATACAATAGCAAGATATGCAAATTTAGGTTTTCCAGGTGGACCTAAAATTCAAGAATTAGCAAATAAAAGTAATAATTTAATTGAACTTCCTTATACAATTAAAGGTATGGATATTAGTTTTAGTGGACTTCAAACAAAAATAAAAGAATTGTTAGATAAAAAATATCCTTTAGAAGATATTAGTTTTAGTTTGCAAGAAACAGTTTTTGCAATGTTAGTTGAAGCTTCAGAAAGAGCTTTAGCCCACACAGGTAAAAAAGAATTGTTGTTAGGTGGAGGTGTTGCCTGTAATACAAGATTAAAACAAATGTGTAAAGAAATGTGTGATAAAAGAAATGTGAAATTTTTCTGTCCAGATAATAGTTTATTAGTTGATAATGCTGGAATGATTGCTTACTTAGGTTGGAAAATGTTTAAGAAAAAGATTTATTACTCTATTCAAGATTTAAATAAAATAGATATTAATCCAAAACAAAGAACAGATCAAGTTAATGTAACTTGGAAATAAATTTATTTTTTCTTTTTAACAATAATTTTCTTTTGAAAAAACAATAAATATAATATTGGCAAAATACCTATTGTATTAAATATTAAAATACAAACAAACCAAGTTAATTGATTATTCCTACCTGTTTTCCATAATGCAATTCCTTTCCAAACACTTTCCCAAATAGAAAGAATTATAATTAATGTTAAGAAAAGACTATTAGAAATTAAATCCATCATAACTAAAAAAGAAAAAACAAGTTTATATACTTTTTTATGGTTTTAATTTACATAAGTTATATAAAGATATTTATTTTACTTGATTTTATGAAAAAAGAGGATATAAAAATTATTTTAAAGAAAATAATTATTTTTTTAAAAGAAGATTCTTGGCCGTCAACAATTGCATTTTTAATATTAGCTGCAATTTTTATTAAATTGATTCTTTTTCCTATTTTATCTTTTATTACTGGAACTTCATTACCTCTAGTAATTGTAGAATCTTGTTCTATGTATCACCCGAATAAAGGTTTTGAAAATATATTGAATAATATTTATTTTGAAGAAGATATTTCATTAGAAGATACTAAAAATTGGCCCTTTAAGAATGGATTAAATAAAGGAGATATTATTATAGCAATTAATCCAAAAAATTTAGAAAAAGGTGATGTTATTATTTTTGAAGGAGGAGCAAATCATCCGATTATTCATAGGCTTATAGATGATATAGAACCTTATGCTACAAAAGGTGATAACCCAATAACAAATTATCATCAATTAGAAAATGAGAAAAAAATATATGAAAATCAAATAATAGGAAAAGCAATATTTAGAGTTCCTTCTTTAGGTTGGATAAAATTATTCTTTTTTGATATATTCAAAGAACAATCCCAAAGAGGATTATGTTAATTATTTTTATTAGAATAAATAAAATATTGACATCTCAATACATCTTGAAATGAAGTTATTGGGGATTCTTCAATAACCTGTCCTAAACTTAAGCCTGTTTCTAAGTTTCCTTGTTTTAAAGAAGGTCTAATAGACTGATTCTTCAAATTATATTGTCTATTTCTTATAGTATATCTCTGTGACATTAAAAAGAAAAGTACAACTTCTTTATTAATATTTGTATAATTTATTTTTTACTTTATTATTTATTCAATCTAAATCCCTAAAAAAGAATATTTATTCTTTTGATGGATTAATAAAAAAATGAACTTCATTCTTTTTTGTTAAAACATCTCTCATAATATAATTAAAAATGTCATATGCTTTATAATAAGCTAAGCTATTGTACATAAGACTATATTTTTCTAAATTTTCATCTAATATTATTTTAATTTCAGGTTGTATTCCTGAGATAAATTTTAATTCAGAAATAGTTTTTTCTAAATTTGATTGACTTTCTTTTGAATAAATTATTTCTACATTATATTTTTCGTTCATATTGTATTTACCAATAAAATTCATTTAATTTCAATTTATAAATCTTCTTTTATTTTTAAATAAACAATCCAATTAATTACTATTAAATGACTATAACTAAGATTTATAAAGGTCTAAATTAAAATGTCTTTATGAAAGAAAAAACTCAACGATTAATAAAATTACTAAACCAAGCAGTTCAAGATGAAAATGGAAATAGAGTTAGACATTTAACAAGAATAATTGCAAATTCATATAAGGATAAACCAAAAGATTTATGTGGGTTCTTTATACATGAAAATCAATATCTTTCAGGTATAGCTGCATCTGCCTATGCTTTAATAACAAAAGATATTTCTCATATTCATTGTTTAAAATATGGAGGACTTGGAGCTATAATTGATAGTACAACAGAAGGATTAATTTTTAGTCAAAGACAATTGTGGTTTTCAAAGAATAATGGAAATTCTTTTAGATTTTCAGAGAATAATGATGAATCTTTTAAATTTTCAGAGAATAACGATAATTCTTTTTTTGGTTCACAAAATTCAGATAATTCTTTCTTTGGTTCACGAAATAAAGGACATTCATTTAAAAGAGCATATAATAAAGGAAATTCATTTAGTAATTCAACAAATGTAGAAAATTCATTAGAAGAATCAAGAAATAGCAATTTTACTTTTCGTAGTTCTAAAAATAGGGGATATTCTTTATACAATTCCATAAATACTGATAAATCATTTTTATCTTCTAATAATTCATCTTGTTCTCTTTGTAGATCTAATAATAGTGGACACTCTTTATATAACTCAAATAATTCAGAAAATTCATTAGAGGATTCAGTAAATACAGAAGATTCTTTACTTTCATCAGAAAATAGAAATTTTACTCTAAAAAAATCAATAAATACTGGAAAATCATTATGTGATTCTATAAATTCTAATTATTCATTAGAAGAATCAAATAATTCAGAAGAATCATTATTTAATTCCATAAATACTGATTATTCTTTATATGGTTCAATGAATTCAGGCAAGTCATTGTGTTCTTCTTTAAATTCAGGCAAATCATTGAAATACTCAGATAATTCAGGAGAATCCTTATCTAATTCAAGGAATACAGATCGTTCATTAGAAGATTCAAAAAATAAAGAACATACATTATTTCGTTCAAAAAATAATAGAAAATCTTTAATGCGTTCTAAGAATAGTGGATGTTCTTTAGATTTTTCGCAAAATACTGATTATTCTTTATGTTATTCAACAAATAGTGAATATTCATTATTCTTCTCAAAAAATAATAAATATGCAGTTAATAATTCAATAAATAATCAACATTCTCTATATAATTCTAAAAATAAAGGATATGCTTTATTATATTCAAAAAATGCAAAAACTTCTCAAACAAATGCAAAGAATAGTTTATTTAATAAAATTGTAACAAGGAATAAACATTGTTAAAAAAGAATAAATTTCTTGTTCTGAATATTTGCTATAAGTTAATGATTGAAAAATTTTCTACTCTTTTTCAGTTAATTTTTTAATTAAAGTTTGTCCCCAAGATATGTCAAAAAGGTCTCATGCTCCGTCCGGATCGGTCGTCGATGTGTCTTCTCATAAGACAAAAATATTTTTTCTTTCGATTAGACAGCGAATATAAAATAAACTAAAAGAATGTTGTTTCCAAACTTTATAAATTTTGTCGAGATTGAATCGATATGTTGAGAAAATAATTTTTCTACTATCTCAAATTACTAGTAATTTGAGGTAAAGGAATAATATAAATCATTACATTAATAATAAAAAGAAACATTTATATAGTAACATTATCATAATAATGTTATAACATTATTGTGATAATACTAAATGGCAGAAAAAGAATTTTTTGATAGAAAGAATGAATTGAAGTTTTTACGAGAAAAGTATGCAGAATCCTCCTCTAATATGTTAGTCTTATATGGAAGAAGAAGAGTTGGAAAAACTGAGTTAGTTAAACAATTTTTGAGTGGAATAAAGAATCAATTTTATTTTTATGTAGAAGTTACTCAAAAAAGTGATATATTAAATTATTTATCTAAAGCGGTTGAAGAGCAATTGGGAGATAAAATAATTTTTAAAGACTTTTATGAATTTCTTGACTATATTGGAGAAAAAGCAAATAAAGAAAAATTTGTCTTAGCAATTGATGAATTTCAAAGATTCTCGAATATCGCTCCAGAATATATTAGTAGTCTACAAAATGCATGGGATTCAAAACTAAAGAATAAAAAAATTATGATTATTCTTTTGGGGTCTTCTATTGGTATGATTCAAAAAATATTGGATAGTAGGAATGGGGCTCTTTATGGAAGAGCACAAAAAATAAAAATTTCCCCATTTAGATATTCAGATTTTAGATTAATGTTTAAAAATATGTCTGAAGAAGAAAAAATACTTATTTATTCTGTCTTTGGTGGAACTCCAGATTATTTAGACAAATTTCAAAAAAGTAACGGAGATATTTATGAGAGAATCTTCGATTTAATATTAAAAAAAGGAGCTATACTATTTGAAGAGCCTAAGAATTTACTAGAATATGAGAATGTTAGAGTTCATGCAAAATATAATGCCATTTTAGGAGCTATTTCCTCTGGAAAAGAGACAATGAAAGAGATAGAAGATATTACAAATATAAATTCACAAGTGATGCCAGCCTATCTTAACAAATTGGATAGCCTTCTTGATTTAGTTGGAAGGAATGATCCAATATTAGGGAAAGAAAGACTTGGGAGGTATCAAATAAAAGATAATTTTTTTAAATTTTGGTACAAATTTATTCTTCCAAATCAAACAGCCTTAAGTTTAGGGAATACTAAGCTAGTTTCTGAATATATAAAACAAGATTTGAATGGATATGTTGGGAGAATTTTTGAAAATATAGTAAAAGAATTACTTATTCTTTATAATACAAAAGAGCTAAGAGGTTTAAAATTAAACTTCGAAAATATTGGCTCATGGTGGGACAGAAGAGCTAATGAAATAGATATTCTTGCATATAATTTAAAAGAAAAGAATTTTTTGGTAGGAGAAGTTAAATGGACTAATAAACCGTTAAATATTGATGTTATTGAAGAATTAGAAAAAAAATTGAAATATATTAATCATCCTGGAAGTTATAATTTTATTTTTGTATCAAAAAGTGGATTTACAGAAAAAGCTATTAAAAGAATGCAGGAAATGAAAGCAATTTATTTAGACATTAAGGATATTGAAGAATTATTTGATAATTTAGTTACTTGACTAAATATCTCTTTCATTTGTTCTTGCATCGCAGTTAATTCTTCTTTTAATAATGCGTTTTCATTTTTTGTTTCAACAAGTTCTTTTTCCACTTCAGTCTTTACATCTGGTGTAAGTAAATCATCTTGGCTTATTGTATCTCTCATTCCTAATAACTCTGAATAATAATGAATTTTATCTGATTTTTTCCAGCCAAATCTATATTTTAATGCAGATTCTGATTTGTATCTCGGTAACCAATAACAGCATGAACAATGCCTAAAATCATACATTGTAAGCTCGGAATATCTTTGACCAGCTAGACTCAATCCTTCTCCTAATATTTTTCTAGCATTATTCTTCAAGTAACGATTTACATTACAAGGCAAAGTCGTAAATAAATAATCGTCATCCTTTATTTGAAAATCTTCAATATACCGCTTAATTAAATCTGAAGATAGCATTAATTTTATTCTTCTACCAAAAGTTTTGCTTATTTCATCCCTTATGTTTAATTCTTTATAATCTTGCGAAAAATCCGATTTTTTTATATTCATTAATTCAGTTGGAGCTCTAATTCCAGTATCAAATAAAAACATTGCAAGAACTCTATATTTGAATGTAAGATTATCACATAATTTTTTGATTTGTTCCTCATTTAAGTAAACCCATCTTGGTTTCTCTCCTGAAGAATCTATATAAAGAGTTATATCTGGAACATCTTTTCCTACCTTTCTTGATACAAGCATCCACCAGTGCCAGAATGCCTTAAATATTTTAACAAAGTCCCTTATTGCCCGATATTCACGCCCGTCAAGTCGTCTTATTACGCCGTTACGCATATCTACAAAGAATGAACATAATTGAGTTTCTGTGATAGTAATTATATTATCTAAATTGTAATATCCTTGAAATTTCTTTAATAAAAATATCAATCTAATTCTAACAGCATTTAGTCTGATGTAACTTCTAGAGCCTTTTTTACTATTTAATGAAGTATTTATCCCTAATTCCATATCACTTAAATATCTTAAAACGAGTTCAGAATTTTCTTGAGATAAGTCCGGAATTTTCCCTAATTCATGAACTTTATTTTTCCATTTCATAAATGATTCTTTTGTATTATATGGATCTAGTTTCGCCATCGTGTGTTGTGTGCTGAATGGACATATATATATCTTGTCGACCACCTACTTGTGACACAAATAATCAGATTATAAATACAATCAGAAATTAAAAGTTGTCTAATTTTGCACAACATTTTCTATGTTATTTTGTCGTAGTGTCTTTTTACTATACTTTTATGTTCAGCGTCGATAAAGATAAATTTTTTGTTCCAAGAAATGCTCAGAATGCTATATGCTCCCGCCGGGATTTGAACCCGGGTCACTGCCGTGAAAGGGCAGCATCCTTGGCCACTAGACTACGAGAGCATTCTTACACTCGTT
>Ga0265294_10004392_pt1 | contig 17648 bp, 20 predicted proteins | sample MunlanPumphouse3_FD_192504 | JGI IMG/M metagenome (GOLD analysis project Ga0265294, IMG submission 192504) | Groundwater microbial communities from a municipal landfill in Southern Ontario, Canada - Pumphouse #3 | ecosystem: Environmental > Aquatic > Deep subsurface > Groundwater | place...
CGCCACGTACACGCTCTCCGTCGAAGGACCGAAGACGGTCTACTCAAGCGATCTGATACCCCAGGATCCCGACGCCGCACCGGCAGAGGAGAAGATTCCGGTCATCGATCTTACAAAAGAGCAGAAGATCGTTCTTGAAGCGTATGCTATCGTCGGCACTGGAAAGGAGCATGCCAAGTGGCAGGCGACCACCGCCTGCGGGTACAAGAACTACCCGGAGATAACCATTGGTGAGCGGTGCGACGGGTGCGGCATGTGCATCGATGAATGTCCACGCGACGTGCTTGAGGCCGGGAAGGGCAGAGTCCAGGTCATTGAAGGGCGGCAGGAACTCTGCTCCCTCTGCAAGCTCTGCGAGCGGGCATGCCTCGCCGGAGGTATCGGCACCGAGCCGGCCATCCATATCGGTGCCGATCCGGAGAGATTCATCTTCGTGGTGGAAAGCGACGGCTCAATGCCCGTCCGGGAGCTCATCGAGAGAGCGCTCCAGTACATACAGAAATCATCAGACGACCTGGTAGACGTGATGAACGAGATTACGGGAGAGGGGACAGAATGAAGAAGACAACCGAGAATAAATCGAACCCCCGGCTGACCGCCCTCATTGTGACGCTGAAAGATGCGTCGCGCGCACATGAGGCGAACATCTGGCGTGAGATTGCAAAGAGGCTGGATGCACCCCGGAAGAATTACGCCGAGGTGAACCTCAGCAAGATCGATCGCTACGCAAATGAGGGCGAGACGATCCTGGTGCCGGGCAAAGTGCTCGGCAGCGGCGCACTGAACCTGCCGGTGAAGGTCGCCGCGCTGGACTTCTCCGAGGCTGCGGTGAGCAAGATCACCGGTGCCAACGGGACGTGCATGACTATCGAGGACCTCCTCCGGGATAACCCGAAGGGGAGCATGGTACGGATCCTCAGGTGAGACAAATGGTAACGGTTATCGACGCAGACGGATTACTGCTCGGGAGAATGGCCAGCATCGTCGCACAGCGTGCGCTTGCCGGCGAGGAGATTGCTCTTGTGAACGTCGAGAAGGCAATCGTCTCCGGAAACCGGGCGCATGTGCTGGAAAACTACCACACAAAGCGCGACCGCGGATCCCGCGAAGGCGGCCCGTTCTTCCCGCGCAGGCCCGACCATATTGTGAAGCGCACCATCCGGGGCATGCTTCCCTACAAGCGCGAGCGGGGCATCGCCGCATTCAAGCGGATCAAGACCTATGTCGGCGTTCCCGTGGAACTTGTCGGGAAGGAGACCGAAACGCTCGAAGGAGCTCACATCGACCGGTTGAGCAGCCCAAGGTATATGACGATCGGGGCGATAAGCACCAACCTTGGAGCAAAATACTAAGTGAGGGTGATGGCATGGCAAAGATCATCAATACAAGCGGTAAGAGAAAGACGGCAATCGCCAGAGCGACCTTAAAGTCCGGCAGCGGCCGGGTCCGCATCAACTCGGTGCCCCTCGAGATCTACGGGACCGAACTGACGCGCATGAAGATCGCCGAACCGCTGCTCCTGGTTCCAACCGGACTTGACGGCGTCGATGCAGTCATCGATGTTGTCGGCGGCGGCACGATGGGGCAGGCCGAGGCGGTCCGGACGGCGCTTGCGCGCGGCATCGTCGAGTGGCACAACGATCCGGCGATCAAAGACGCGTTTCTTGCGTACGACCGGACACTGCTCGTAAATGACTCACGGCAGAAGGAAACCAAGAAACCGCACGGGCCAGGCGCACGCGCACGGTTCCAGAAGTCCTACCGGTGAGCGTAAAAGATATAAGGGATGCAGGACCATTATTATGATACCCGTACGATGTTTTACATGCGGAAAGGTCATCTCTACAGCCTGGAAGGAGTTTGAGGAGCGGCGAGATGCGGGCGAGGATCCAAAACGGATCCTCGACGATCTTGGTCTGGAACGTTACTGTTGCAGACGGATGCTGCTGACACACAAGGTATTGGTGGAGGATCTGAACCCGTATCAATGAGAGGGGTCGTGGGGTAGCCTGGCCATCCTATGGCGTTCGGGATGCTGTGACCTGAGTTCAAATCTCAGCGACCCCATTTTATCATTAATGATTTTGAGGCTACACGATGGAATCTTATACCCGATACGAACGAGCACGGATTATAGGGGCTCGTGCTCTGCAGATATCGATGGGTGCACCTGTTTTGGTTAACACAACGAAAACAGAGCCGCTCGAGATCGCGCTTGAAGAGTTCGATCGCGATGTGGTCCCTATAACAGTGAAGAGAAAGTAGTGATCTGATGACGACCATCGAACAGATTATCCTGAGAACGATCCTGGATAGCCGTGGAAACGAGACCGTCGAGGCTGAGATCTACACAGATTGCGGCTTTGGGCGGGCTTGCGCCCCAAGCGGTGCCAGCACCGGAACGTATGAAGCCAAGGTGCGGCCAACGCGCGAGGCTATCGAGGACGCAGAGAAGAACCTGATTCCATCGCTCATCGGTGAGGACACCTGCGATCAGATCACATTCGACGCACTGTTACGAGAGAATGACGGCACACCAGACTTCAGTTCAATCGGCGCAAACGTCGCCGTAGCGCTCTCCCTCGCGTGTGCAAAGGCAGCTGCGTCGTCTCTTGACATGGAACTCTTTCGGTACCTGGGCGGCGCATTCGCCGGCGAGACACCCTTGCCCCTGGGGAACGTCATCGGTGGAGGAGCTCATGCCCCGAACGCCACGTCCATCCAGGAGTTCCTGGTGGTTCCCACCGGGGCTTCCGGCGCATCGCAGGGCGTCTTCGTCAATGCTGCCGTGCATGGAGCAGTGAAGAAGATCCTGCAGAAGCAGGGCAAACTCTCCGGTAAAGGAGACGAAGGCGCCTGGGCGCCTGCCATAACCGATACCGAGGCATTCGAGACCATCAGCGAAGCAATCGCCACCGTCTCCGACGCGATGAACGTCGAGATCCGGATGGGGGTCGACGTCGCGGCAAGCGAGATGTGGGACGGCAAGCAGTACCACTACAAGGATGCGGCGCGGAGCCGTGAGGACCAGATCGCTTACATGGCAGACCTGGTCGACCGCTACAACCTCATCTACATCGAGGACCCACTCTTCGAGGAGGACTTCGACGCGTTCGCCGAACTGACCGATCAGGTCAGGAACCGTTGCCTGATCTGCGGCGACGACCTCTTTGTGACCAACGTCGAGCGGATCACAAGAGGTATCGAGACGTCTGCAGCAAACTGTGTCCTGATCAAACCGAACCAGATTGGAACCCTCACCGACACCTTCGAGGCGATACGCCTCGCCCAGGAGAGCGGTATGGAGACGGTCATGAGTCACCGGTCCGGAGAGACGACCGACGCGACGATCGCGCATCTTGCCACCGCATTCGAATGCATCTTCCTCAAGACCGGCGTGGTCGGCGGGGAACGGATAGCCAAACTGAACGAACTGATTCGCATAGAGGAGCTGATCTAACTTGACCGCAAACGAACTTGAGATCGAACTGAAAGAACCACTGGTACCCGTGGAAGAGTACCTCGCAGCCGGTGTGCACATCGGCACCCAGCAGAAGAGCAAAGACATGATGAAGTTCATCTACCGCGTCCGCGGGGATGGGCTGTACATCCTGGACATCCAGGCAACCGACGAACGGATCAAGACCGCCGCGAATTTCCTTTCGCAGTATGAACCATCGAAGGTTCTGGTCGTCACCTCCCGGCAGTATGGTCAGTACCCGGCGAAGAAGTTCGCTGATGCGATCAGCGGCATGGCAGTCGTCGGCCGCTTCATCCCCGGGATGCTCACCAACCAGCGCTTACATGGCTTAACTACGTACGTCGAGCCAGACGTGGTCGTGGTGACCGACCCCATCGGCGACGCCCAGGCGATCGCCGAGGCGGTCCAGGTAGGCATCCCGATCGTCGCTCTCTGCGACACCAACAACATGACGAAGTACATCGATGTGGTCATCCCGACGAACAACAAGGGTCGGAAGGCGCTCTCGATGATCTACTTCCTCCTGACGAAGGAGCTGCTCCGCCTGCGCGGTGTGGCCACATCGCTCACTCCCGAAGACTTTGAGACAGAGTTATAAGACCCGAAGGCACAAGAGCTCATCTTGATGGATATGCGCCCATGCAGTGTAGCGGGAATGTTCTATCCTGCCGAGCCCCGGCATCTGGAGCAGCTGCTGGAGACATTCTTCGAGAAGAGGGCCCCGGGCATCGATGCCCGGGGCATCGTCTCTCCCCACGCAGGCTACGTCTACTCAGGAGAGACCGGAGCCTGTGCCTTCTCCACCATACCACCTGATTTTGACGGCACATTCCTGGTCGTCGGTCCAAGTCACCGGGGGTACACAACCTGTGCCTCCGCTGTGCCCTGGGAGACGCCGCTCGGGATCGTCGATGTCGACAAAGAGTTCGTCGACGCACTGGAACTCACTATCGATGAGGCAGCCCACCAGAACGAGCACTCGCTCGAGGTGCAGATGCCGTTCATCAAGTACCGGTTCCCAAGAGCGAGGGTTGCACCCATCCTGATGGGCGACCAGAGTTACCGGGCAGCAGCGAGCCTTGCGGAGCAGGTGCTCCGGACGATCGAGCGCACGGGAAGAGACGTGCGGATCGTCGCCTCAAGCGACTTCTCTCACTATGTCCCCGACGAGGTAGCCCGCAAGCAGGACCTCGCGGCGATTGATGCGCTCGCGACCCTGGACATTCCTGAGTTCTACCGGCGGCTCCAGGAGAGTGGCGCTACAGTCTGCGGCTACGGCCCGATCGCTACGATGTGCATGGCCTGCCGAGCCCTTGGTGCAACGAGAGGAGAACTCTTGCGGTATACGACAAGCGGCGATGCGACAGGCGACTTCGATCAGGTAGTGGGGTATGCAGCAATAGCGGTGGTGTAATTGGCAACGTGGAGCGCGCCGGGTAAGGTCTTCCTCTTCGGCGAGCATGCAGTAGTCTATGGGAAACCGGGTGTCGCGATGGCGATAAAGCCCCGTGTCTACGTCACGGTGAGGCAATCCCGGAACCCAACGCGTCCGAAGTCGCCCTACATAGATGAGTGCTTCAAACGGATGGGCGTCCGGGGCAGTGTCTACGTTCATTCGCAACTCCAGAGTTCATCCGGGCTCGGATCTTCAGCTGCGGTGACGGTGGCGACGCTCTGTGCGATCAACGACGAGTTCAATCTCGGGCGCACCCGTGAGACCATCGCCGATATCGCATTCTCGATAGAGAAGAAGGTTCAGAGAGGAAGGGCAAGCCCCACCGACACCTATGTCTGTGCAAACGGGGGGATGGTCCTCATCACGGGGACATCCAAGCGGAGACTCCCTCCGCAGGGGTTGCAGATCGTGGTGGGAAACACCCTGGTCCCGCACAGCACTGCGAAGATGGTAGAACTGGTCGGAAACCTCCAGCGGAAGCATCCGGAGATCGCAAACCCAGTCCTGGATGCGATCGGGAACGTGACGCTGGCCGCCCTCCATACCATCAACAACCCGAAGGAACTGGGGCAGTGTATGGACATGAACAACGCCCTCTTAGAGGCGCTCGGCGTGGGACACCCGGCAAGCAGCAAACTCATGCTTGCGGCAAGGGCAAGCGGTGCCTACGGGGCGAAGATCACCGGGGCAGGAGGCGGCGGGTGCATCATCGCCCTCTGCCCGCGTCGCGCAAAGAGCCGGGTCGCCGGGGCCATCGAGGCCTGCGAGGGAAAGGCAATCATCACCACGATAGACACCGATGGTGCGAGAAAAGAGAAGCATGAATGAGACCGCCATACTGAAACTGGGAGGGAGCGTGATCACCGATAAGTCGGGCGAGTGCGCGATCGATCACGCTCGCCTGCACGAGGTTGCGGAAGAGCTCGCCGCACGGCCAGCCGTTGCACTCGTGCTCGTTCACGGTGCGGGGTCCTGCGGACACCCGGAGGCCCGGCGCTACCGTATCAACGACGGCCTCACCGGGGAGAACGTCCCCGGCATCTACCAGACGCATGCTGCTGTCTCGAGCCTGAACGCCGCGGTCGTCGGTGCCCTGCGGGATGCAGGCGTCGAGGCGATCGGCATCCACCCGTTCGACCTGGGGGTCGCCGAGGATGGACGCCTGGTCTCGTTCGAGACCCGCCACATCGCCGAGATGACAGAACATGGTATTGTGCCCGTGCTGCACGGCGACGTGGTGATGGATCTTCTCCGGGGGTCGTGCATCGTCTCAGGCGACCAGCTGGTGACCCGGCTTGCCGTTGCACTCGCGAGCCGGCGCGTGGGACTTGCAACGGACGTTCCCGGCGTCCTCGCGGACGGAGCGGTCGTACCCCGTATCGACCGGAAGAGAGCGGCATCACTTGCTATCGGCGGATCGGCCAGGACCGATGTGACCGGAGGCATGCAGGGGAAGATTGCAGAACTTCTGGCTCTGGCCGATACCGGCACCGACGCGCATATCTTCCATATATCGAAGATCGGCCAATTCCTGGACGGCACGGAACACGAGGGAACGATCGTGACCAGACGAGGCAGACCATGACAGGAGAGACCACAACATCCTCAAGGAAACGGGATCACCTGCTCATCTGCTGTGAAAAACCCATTGAGGCCGGCGACGCCGGGTTCGGGGACGTGAAGCTGGTTCATAACGCTCTCCCGGAGTGCGATATGGATGCGATCGAGACCGGGGCCCGGTTTCTCGGCGCATCGCTCGACTCCCCCCTCTTCATTGCAGCGATGACCGGAGGACATCCGGACACCCTCGAGGTCAACCGGCGGCTTGCACGTGCCGCCGAGCGGTACAACCTTGGTATGGGTGTCGGTTCTCAGCGAGCGGCACTGGAAAAGCCCGAACTGGAGGAGAGTTTCGCCGTCGTGCGGGAGGAAGCGCCGCATGCCTTCCTCTGTGCGAACCTCGGCATCATCCAGCTCCGCGACCACGGCATCGAGTGGGCAGAGCGGGCTGTCGAGATGATCGATGCACAGGCGATCGCCATCCACATGAATCCACTCCAGGAATCGATCCAGCCGGAGGGCGATCATAACGCAGAAGGGTGCCTGGAAGCGCTCCGCAACCTCTGCGAAGAGTTCTCCCGTCCGGTCATCGTGAAGGAAACAGGTTCCGGCATATCAGCCGAGACTGCCAGGTTAATCCGCGAGGCAGGAGCGAGCGCCATTGAGATCGGCGGCCACGGAGGCACGTCCTGGGCGAAGATAGAACGCCTGCGGGCAGATGACTCCGGCCTTGCCGATCTCGGGGAGGCGTTTCTCTCCTGGGGCATACCGACGGTGGTAAGCCTCTGTGAGGTGCGGACAGCAGGAAGCCCGATCATTGCGACGGGCGGACTGCGTTCAGGGATAGATATCGCGAAGTCTGTTGCACTCGGGGCAGATCTCGGGGGCATGGCGCTCCCCCTCTTAAAACCGGCCATGGAGAGCGAAGAAGCGCTCTTTGCAGCCGTTGAGGCGATGCACCGCGAACTTCGCGTGGCGATGTTCCTGACCGGATCCCGGACAATAGGGGATCTTCGTCACACACGGACATATATAACCGGACTGACCCGGCAGATGATTGAAAACAGCGACTAACCACATAAAAATCTCAACACGGAGACAACATGGATATCGAGATCATAGCAGTGGGCGGGTATAACGAAGTCGGCAGAAATATGACTGCCGTCCGCTGCGGAAAGGAGATTGTCATCTTTGATATGGGTCTGCGTCTGGACCAGGTGATGATCCACGAGGATGCTGATATAGAGAACATGCATTCGCTGGACCTGATCCAGATGAAGGCTATTCCTGATGATACCATCATGAATGGGGTCGAGGGGAGTGTCAAGGCGATCGTCTGTTCGCACGGGCACCTGGACCACATCGGTGCTATACCGAAACTGGCACACCGCTACAATGCCCCGATCATCAGCACGCCCTACACCTCGGAACTGATCAGACAGCAGATTGCAGGCGAACAGAAGTTCGGCGTGAACAACAAGCTCTTCGCCCTGAAGGCCGGGCAGCGCTACACCATCTCTCCGCAACTCACACTGGAGTTCGTGCGTGCCCAGCACTCCATCATCGATACGGTCTTCCCGGTCCTGCATACGCCCCGGGGCGCGGTCGTTTACGCAAACGACTTCAAACTCGACCGGACGCCGGTTCTCGGGGAGCCCCCGGACTTCGCCCGGCTGCGGCAGATTGGGAAGGAGGGCGTGATCGCCCTCATCACGGAGAGCGTCAACATCGCCGACAACGGACGATGCCCGAGCGAGAAGATAGCACGGGATCTTGTTCGGGACACCATCACGAGCTACGAGGACGACAAGAGCGCTATATTCGTCTCCACGTTCTCGTCGCACATCTCCCGTGTCAAGACCATCGCCGAGTGTGCTCACGAGATCGGCAGGAAACCAGTCCTGCTCGGCCGATCGATGGAGCGTTACAGCTCGGCGGCCGAACAGCTGAAACTGGTCGGGTTCCCCGAGTCGCTCTCGATGTTCGGCAACCGCCGGACCGTGGACCGGACGCTGCGGCGGATCATGAAGAGCGGGAAGGAGAAGTTCCTCCCGATCGTCACCGGCCACCAGGGAGAGTCAGGGGCTATCCTGACCCGGATCGTGATGGGGGATACCCCCTACAAGATGGAGAAGGGCGACAAGATCCTCTTCTCGGCAAAGGTGATCCCAAACCCGATGAATCATGGGCAGCGTTACCTTGTCGAGGCACGTGCCAAGATGGCGGGCGTGCGGATCTTCGATGAGTTGCACGTCTCGGGTCATGCCTACAAAGAGGACCACTATGAGTTCCTCCACCTCCTAAATCCCCAGCACGTCATCCCGTCCCACGGCGACATCGGCATGACCGGCGGTTACGCGAGGTTCGCGGAGGAGATCGGATATACCCTTGGAAACGACCTCCATATCATGAGAAACGGGCAGAACATACTGATAAAGTAGGAGATGGGGCATGACGATGCTTGAAGACTACCTGGAGAAGAATGCTGACAGAATCGACAAGATGATCCACCGGTACTTCGGAGACGTCCACGGCGACCTCTTCCGGGCGAGCGCCCACCTGCTGATTGCAGGCGGGAAGCGTCTCCGCCCGGCGGTCGTTATACTTGCTGCGGATGCGGTGAAGAAAGGGTCCTCTGACGACCTGATCCCGGCGGCTCTTGCGCTGGAGTTGACCCACAACTTCACCCTTATCCATGACGATCTCATGGACGGTGACGTCACGCGGCGCGGGGTCCCAACGGTGCACACGGTCTGGGATGAGCCGACCGCCATCCTTGCAGGGGATGTCCTCTATGCGAAGGCATTCGAGTTCATCTGCCTCTCAGACGCCAGCGACGCTGCAAAAGTCCGTGCGGTGAAGATGCTCGCCCAGACGTGCGCTGAGATCTGTGAGGGGCAGAGCATGGATATGGCGTTTGAGAAGCAGGACGACGTCACGGAACTCGATTACCTCGATATGGTCAGCAAGAAGACCGGCGTACTCTACGGCGCGTCTGCCGCCATCGGCGGGATACTCGCGGGCGCGAACCCTATTCAGGCCGATGCTCTCTACCAGTTCGGATTGAACAGCGGTGTTGCTTTCCAGATACAGGACGATCTCATCGACCTCTGTGCAAACACCGAGAAGAGCGGCAAGGACCGTGCATCAGATATCAGGGAAGGGAAACAGACCCTGATCGCGATCAAGGCGCGCGAGAAGGGGCTTGACCTCGCCCCGTACCGGAGAGAACTCACGCCAGCCGATATCGACGACCTGATCGCCCGCCTGAACGATGCGGGTATCCTCGACGAGGTCAGAGCCACGGCCGTCGAGCGGGCGGAAGTCGCAAAAAAGGCGCTTGGAATCCTCCCGGACTCAGAGGAGAAAGAGATCCTTACGGAGATCGCCGATTACTTCATAGCCCGGGGTAACTGACACCATGGAAAACGATCTCGAAGATCTGCTCTTCATCTACGCGTTAGCGAACGCGGTGAAGCACGGAAGCACCCCTAAGAGCGGTGCGGTCATCGGCACGGTGCTCGGCAAGCACCCGGAGTTCCGGGACCGGGCCCGGGAACTCGGCCCTCTTGCCGCGAAGGCGATCGCGGAGGTGGCGGCGATGAGCGCGGCGGAGCGCAAAAGCCGCCTTGAGGAACTCGCCCCCGAAGTTCTCGCCGAACAGAGCGAGACGCACGAGCACACACGGGTGCTCCCCGTCCTTGAGGGGGCGGAGAACGGCGTGGTGATGCGGTTTGCGCCAAATCCGAGCGGGCCGCTACACCTCGGACACGCCCGGGCCTCCATCCTGAATGACTACTATGTCCGCAGGTATGGAGGCCGGTATGTCCTCCGGATCGAGGACACCGATCCGAGGCGGGTCGATCCCGAGGCGTACACGATGGTGCAGGAGGATATCGAGTGGCTGGGGCTCGGAATCACCGATATCGTCTACCAGAGCGACAGGCTCGAGATCTACTACGACTGGTGCAGGAAGCTGATCGAACTCGGCGGAGCTTACGTCTGTGTCTGCGACGTGGAACGCTTCCGGGAACTCAAACTCAATGGGAAGGCCTGCCCCTGCCGGGAGCTGACGGTTGAGGAGAACCTGGAACTCTGGCAGCAGATGCTTGACGGGGAGTTCTACGAGGGTGACGTGACCGTCCGGGTGAAGACGGATCTCACCCACCCCGACCCGGCGATGCGGGACTACTCGGCGATGCGGATCGTGAACGCGCCCCTCCATCCGCGGGTGGACAACACGGTCTTTCCGCTGATGAACTTCTCGGTCGCGGTCGACGACCACCTGCTCGGGATCACCCACGTCATCAGGGGGAAGGACCACATCGCGAACACGAGACGGCAGCGCTACATCTTCGACTACTTCGGCTGGAAGCCGCCGGTCTACCGGCATTACGGTCGGATGGGGATATCGGGGGTCGTCCTCTCGACATCGGGGATGCGCGAAGGGATCCAGAGCGGCCTCTACACTGGCTGGGACGACATCCATCTCGGGACGATGCGGGCGATCGCACGCCGCGGCATAGAGCCCGAGGCGGTCCGGAACGCCATGATCGATATTGGTATCGGGGAGACCGACATATCGTTCTCGTGGGAGAACCTCTATTCCCGGAACAAGGAGATCGTCGACCCGAAGGCGAACCGCTACTTCTTCGTGCCCGATCCGGTCGAGGTCGTCGTCGAGGGCGCCCCGCTCCGCGAGGCCCACGCAGCCCTCCACCCGAGCGACCCCTCCCGCGGGGTCCGCACCCTCGTCACCGCCGGAAGGGTGCTCCTCCCGCGGGCGGATATCGAAGGACGGAGCATGGTCCGGTTAAAAGACCTCTACAACGTCAGGATTGCGTGGGACGGCGATACGCCGCACGTCTCCTATGCAGGCGACGCACTCGAGGATGCCCGGCGCGAGAAGGCGCCGATCATCCAGTGGCTGCCAGCGGACGCGAGACTCCCGTGCACACTTCTGCGACAGGACGGGAGCCTTGAAGGGTTCTGCGAACCGCCGGTCGCCGGGGAGGCAGACAGGGTCGTCCAGTTCGAGCGGATCGGGTTTGCCCGGATCGACTCGGTGGACGGCGGCCGGGTGAGCGCGTATTTCGCGCACCGGTAGATTGGGTTTCCCCTTCCCCCGTTTTTTTTATCCAGTTCAGGTTTCCATCCTTAGCCCGACGAGGTGGGTCCCAAGCCCGGATGAAGTGTCACTTCTCCCACCGGATATGGGCCGTCTTCGATGACCCCGGGATACAGAACCCGGTCTTGGTCCGCACGATCCGCTCATGCACGAACGAGGCGACGATCTCCCGCTGCCGGTCGTCGTGGGCATACAGGCGCCGGCAGTAGTCGGCAACGGCCTCCTCCTCGGTCGGGTAGCGCTGCCCTTTATCCACGTCTTCGACCGTGAGATCCGGGTAGATCCCGACCTGGCAGAGACAGTTCCAGAGGAGATCCGCCGTTGGTTCGGCAGCAAACTCGCTTCCGTGCAGTCTCGGCCAGAGACTGAAGTTCGCCCGGGTCCACGCGGGCGGCGTCAGGAACCAGAACAGGTGTACCGACCGCTTCGCCGCTGAGTCTATCTTTTTGAGGGAAGGGCCGATGTCGTCGAGCGCAAGCGAGAACGAAGCGACGACGACATCGTGCGTCCCCACCTCCGCCGGATCCGCATCCTCCCACCGGGAGGGGATCTCGCGGATCTCCGGAGCCCCGGAGAACGCCCGGTACTCCTTCATCGCGGCCCGCATCCCGGCGGACGGCTCCACGACCGTGACGTCGCAGCCCGCGAGAGCAAGGGGGACGGCAAGAGTCCCCGGACCCGCCCCGATATCGAGCACCGTGGACCCGGGAGGGATCTGCATCGCCGCAATCTGGTCAACGATACGCGACCGGTCGCCGTTCAGCAGCCGGTCCACAAAGCGGCGGATGTTTGCCGGGTCTTCCCAGAAACTTCTGCCGTCGTTCCAGACCTGCTTCTGGCGGTTCGCCGCCTCGTGCTGCTCGTTCCAGAGAGCGATGTAGTCGAGCGCCATGCAACTCACCGGTTGCGTCCCCTCCCGGCAACAGCCGCTGCTGCGGCGAGACCTGCAAGAACGCCGAAGAGCGGGGCCGGGGCCTGCGTGGTTGCCTGTGCCGACGCAGACGCCGAGGAGGGTTTGGCATACACCATCAGGTCGTCCAGCTCCGCATCCGTCAGGTCGTACCTGAAGAAGAGCGTGTAGAACTCCTTGACGCGCTCATCGATATCGTAGTCGAAGACGTCCGGGTACATCAGGTTGCCGAGCCAGATCATCGAGAGCAGCCGCTGAATCGACGGCGGACCGCCCATCCAGCTGTACGGGCCGTAGGGAGCCTCGTAGACATTGCCGTTCCTGACCGCGGAGAGCGACCGCCACATCGGATCGGTCATGATCGTGTTATAGTAGGCGTGCCCGTCGACGTACCCCACGATGATGTAATCGGGGTTCAACTGGAGGATATCCTCCATCGTGTACTCGTCGCCCGGCCCGCCGGTCGTCGCGGGTTTTGCGAGGTTGTTGCCGACATAATCGATAACCTCGGCATGATACGACCCTTTTCCGATCGTGGACACGGAGTTGCCGTCGATGGCGGTCACGTAGATCAGGGACTTCTTATTGTCGCCGACCTCCTTCATGCCGGTATCAAACTCGGCAAGAAGCGCCGAGACGTAGTCGGCGAGTTCCTGGCCGCGCTCCGGGCGGGAGAGAAGTTCGCCGAGTTTCACGTAGGAGCCGGGGATCTCCTCGAGCTTGTTCTGGGTGACGAACGCGAACCCCACACCGGTCTTTGACTGGATATCATCGAGATCCGCCTTCATGGTCTGCTTTGCCTCGCCGATGTCCAGGACCACGTCGATATTGAGCTGCTTGTCCAGTTCCATAATCGACTCGGGGTTCATGGTCGCGGCCTTGGAACCGTAGAACTGGCCGGTGACCGGAAGCGTCAGAAGCCGGGGATCGATGTACTTTGCCTGTGCATCGGTAAACTCGCTGGAGACACTCACGAAGAGGTCCTGATCCACTGAGTAGAGCACGATCTGTGCCAGGGGGCCGGACGGCGAGACCGCATCGATCTTGACCGGCAGGGTGATCTCCCGGCCGACATCGTCGACGAATGTCCGGGTCTCCTCGGCGGCGCTGCAGAATGCGACGGCGGTGCCGGAGAGGAGAACGAGAACCACGAGCATTTTCATTACTGTCTTCATACGTGTACCTCCCGAGAACGGGAACGTTAGATAGGTATGATCTGGGTGCAGGTAGATTAAATATTTTTCATTACAATTTAAGGTAAATAAATAACTTAATATTAACTAAAATACTACTCGTGCTTCCCGACCCCACCGTCGATCGGGATGCAGAGTTTGTGGCGGCGTGAGCCGTACTCGTAATCCTCGATATGTACATCCACACCATAGACATCCTTGATCAGGCCTGCGTCCAGAACATCCTCCGGCGTTCCTTCGGCGATCACCCTCCCGCCGTAGATCATCAGCGTCCGGTTCGCGTACAGAAACGCATGGTCCGGGTTGTGGGTCGAGAGGATGATGATGTAGCCATCCCTCGCGAGATCCGATATCCGGCACATCACCCGAAACTGGTTGCCGTAATCCAGGTTTGCCGTCGGCTCGTCCATGATCAGGATCTTCGCCTTCTGCACGAGCGCCCGGGCGATCAGGGCAAGCTGTCTCTCGCCGCCGCTGATCTCGCCGTATCCTGCATCCCGGAGATGGGCGATGCCAAGGTTCTCCATCGCCGCGTACGCCTCATCGATGTGGCTCCGGTTCGGCGTACCAAGCAGACGCACCTGATTGGTCAGGCCCATCAGAACCACATCCAGCACCGTGTAGTTGAAGACCGGGTGCGTCGACTGGGGGATGTAGGCGACATGCTTTGCAATCTCCTTGTGATCGAGCGTCTTGATATCCAGACCATTCAGCCGGATGTTGCCCCGGTAGTTTCGCAGAAATCCGAGGATGCACCGGAACATCGTGCTCTTCCCGACGCCGTTCGGCCCGAGCACGGCGAGGAGGTCTCCCTCCTTCACCGAGAACGAGACATCGTCCAGGACCAGGCGGGTACGCCTGCCATAGGCAAAGGAGAGGTGCGATATCTCCAGGCTCATGACCGCTTCCCCCCCATCATCAGCAGATAGGCAAAGATCGGCGCTCCGACGAACGCGGTGAGGATGCCGAGCGGCACCTCGGTGGTTGCGATCGTCCGGGCGAAGTTGTCCACCAGCAGGAGAAAACCGCCGCCCATAACGATTGCCGCAGGGATGATCCTCCGGTAGTCGTAGCCGAAGATCATCCGGCAGAAGTGCGGGATGACGAGGCCGACCCAGCCGATGATGCCGGAGATGGAGACGGCGACCGCCGTAACGAGGGTTGCACAGAGGATCACGATCAGCCGGAGCAGGTGGGTGTTGATCCCCATGCTCTTTGCCTCGTCTTCGCCGAGGGTGAGAACATTCATCCTCCAGCGGAACAGGTAGAGGGGGATGAGGCCGATGACGATCACCACGCCCGCAAAGTAGACGTCCTCCATGGTCGCGCCGGCAAGGCTGCCCATCAGCCAGTAGGTGATGGCCGGCAGCTGGTCGTTGGTATCGGCGACGAGTTTGATGTAGGACGTGGATGCGGAGAAGAGACTGGCGACGAGAATGCCGGCAAGGACCATGCCGAGGGTGGGGTTTCCTCTCGTCAGGCGGCTGACCGCATACGCGGTGCCGACCGCAACAAGACCACCGGCGAAGGCGAAGAGCGTTATCGCCCCGGTCCCGAGATAGCAGTAGATGGCAAGGGCGGCGCCGAAACCGGCACCGGCGGATGCTCCGAGGATATCGGGAGAGACAAGAGGATTCTGGAACATCCCCTGGTATGCGGCGCCGGCCGTCGAGAGGGCGGCCCCGACGAGAAGCGCCGCGAGGATCCGCGGCAGGCGGATGTTGAAGACGACGCTGTACATCGCATCGTCCCAGGTCTCCGCCACGGATATGAGCGGCGAGAGGAGAATGTACAGGATATCGTTCAGGACCGGGATATCCAGCGACACGCCGAAATAAAAGGCCGGCGAGAGGAGGATGAGAACGGCGTCGGAGACGTCGAGCGAGAACCTGCCGACGGCAAACGAGGCGATGACGCAGGAGACGGCGGCGAGTATCAGAAGGATGAACCGGAGCCGGTAATCGGGCAGGTCTCGGTCCGACACGGACGGGGTCGATGCTGCACCGGCTGTCTGCAACCGGGTCTCCGATGGAGCGCCGGCTGGTGCCGTAAGAGATGATCCCGTCAGTTCCGCATCAGCCATGTAGAGGTATTGATTCTCCTCCACGGTTAAGTAAATATGCTTTTAATTATAGTTATGTTAACATAAATTAATTTACAGTTCACACCACCGGAAATAAGGATCGATCGAAGAGAGCGGCAGGGTCGTCTGCCGGCGCAGGCACCGGTCCCGGTGCCCGACTGCCGGCTCCGTCACAGGAGATCAGCCCGAAAAGAGTTTGTTCAGGGAGTTTCCGGCCGGCGGAAGGTCGCCTTCTCCGCGGATTTGCCGAAGAAATGATACCCGGAGCCGCCCTCTGCAATTGTATCGAGCACCTCGTCGGGGCGGGTGACGATATCCCCTCCGAGTATCGTTACGCCGCGCCGGAAGAATGCATCCGGAAGCATGCTGGCGGTCGGCCCGACGACAACGATCGAGGCGCCGGGCCGGGCGAGGGCAAGCAGGGGCTCGAGCGTGTTGTTGATGAGGGTGGTGCCGGTGATGACGAGCATATCGGCCCTCTGGACCGCTGCATCCGCCTCATCCCGGGGAACGGCATAGGGCAGTTCGTCGGGCTTCAACGTGCGCGGGTCGAGTTCGAGGATCCCGAACGGCTTTCCCCGCGCCTTGAGCCGCCGGATAATCGGCACGAGCGCCCCCACCACCGCGACATACCCGTCCCCGGGCAGCGGGACGGTATCGAGGATGTCCCGCCCGGTCTCCCGGATGTAGTCGGGCCGGCGCTTCCAGCAGGACTCCGAGAGCGCGTTGAGGATGGCGATGCCGACCGCTTTCTTGAGCGGTGGCGCACGGGGAAGGTCGCGGAGGAACTCCGCGGCGCTTCGCCCCGTAAACCGTCCGGGGTAGGGCATGGCGCGGGCCGAGCTGGGGCAGCAGACCGCTTCCGGGATCTCCTTTATCGGGGTGAAACAGAGGCCCCCGGAGCCGTCGCTGAGTTTGACGCCGGAGAAGAAGATACCGATGACAACCCGCTCCACGGTGATGGAGTCGAGGTCGTCTCCGAGGACCTCCCGGACCTCGCCGAGGCTCTCTTCGAGGATCGAGCCGGGGCGTGCAGATGGAGTTGTCATGTTCCCGTTTTTACTCGCATCTGCTCATAGAACTAACTTGTGGGAAGAAGAAAGGAACGACCGGATGGGTGCCGGCGCTGCTCCGGGGCGCTCACGAACGGGGAGCAGCCGACTTCTCCGCCCGGCGGGCAAGCTCCCGGAGCACCGTACGCGCGAGAGCCGCGTTGCCGTAGTCCCGCTCCCGGACGACGTCGCGGATGCAGGCCGGCACCTCGACGACCCGGTCGACCTCCCGGATCTCGGCCTCGAGCGCCGCGAGGTCCAGCCTCTCCCGCATCCGGTCCCGGTGCCAGGCCGCCGACCCCCGCTCCGGGTCGATCGAGAGGACCGTCTCGTAACACTCTACCGCCTCGTCGTAGCGGCAGATCACCCCGAGCACCCAGCCCCGGCTCTGCCAGGCGAGAACGTGCTCCGGGTCAAGGCCGAGCGCCCGGTCAAAGCAGGCGACCGCATCTTCATGCTCCCCGAGGTGCGCGAGGGCGTATCCCTTCCGCTGCCAGGCCGTCGCATCGTCGGGAGCAAGCGCGAGCGCTCGATCGAACGAGGCGATGGCCTCATCGTAGCGGCCGGATTTCATGAGAGCAAAGCCCTTGCGCCTCCACAGGACGGGGTCGTCGGGGAAGCGTTCAAGAGCCTTATCATAGCAGACGACTGCCCTGTCGTAGTTCCTTGAGATGCAGAGAGCCTGACCTCTGTGGTACCATACTCCGGCACCCTCTTCTCTCGTCGCCATCGAACCCTAAGGGGCAACCAACCCATATGAACCTAACCTGTATATCCTCTGGTAA
>Ga0265294_10004394_pt1 | contig 17645 bp, 11 predicted proteins | sample MunlanPumphouse3_FD_192504 | JGI IMG/M metagenome (GOLD analysis project Ga0265294, IMG submission 192504) | Groundwater microbial communities from a municipal landfill in Southern Ontario, Canada - Pumphouse #3 | ecosystem: Environmental > Aquatic > Deep subsurface > Groundwater | place...
GCACTATCAGACTTTCGTCCATTGTAGACTATTCTCGACTGCTGCCTCCCGTAGGAGTCTGGGCCGTATCTCAATCCCAGTGTGGGCGACCACCCGTTAAGGCCGCCTACCTATCATCGCCTTGGTAAGCCATTACCTCACCAACTAACTAATAGGACGCAGACTCATCCCCAAACGACAGCCCTAAAGCCATCTTTTATACAGCGCCTAAATTACCCTCTCTTAAGATAATTTAGGCGCTGCACTCATGCGGTATTAGCCCAAGTTTCCCTGGGTTGTCCCCCATTTGAGGGTAGATCATCTACGTGTTACTCACCCGTTCGCCACTCTCAATATCCCCGAAAGGATATCTACCGTTCGACTTGCATGCCTAATCCACGCCGCCAGCGTTCGTCCTGAGCCAGGATCAAACTCTCCATCATTAACTAAAATGATTGAACTGACAAGAGCTTCTTATTCACTGTTTCTCTATAGCACTCTATAAACTCGTAAAAGATCAAATTGTTCCCGCTCTCGTCGAGCAGGTTTTGCCAATTTCTTTAGAGCCATTATTTTGTCAATACATTTTTTGCATGCTTTTTAATCTATAAGACATCTCTATATGCTATATGGCATTCCTACAAGTCCATGCAAGCACGAAAAAATTATCTGAGCCTCAATTATTTAGCATCAGGGGTATTTGCATTAGTAATGGAGTCTTATTCCTACCGGGCGGTGATCGGATATTTTCTCGTAATAAACCGATAGGCCACCAATAATATCGAAATTCTCCACTCGAATGCTGTTACAGAATGATCCTCCCACGTTAAAATCCTCGAATAATTCATTGCTGATAAGAATGTGATCGAGAATACTATTGTAGCGTGGATAAGATACTGTATTCAAAGTGGGATTAAGTGCAATGGGCATGGTGGCAAAATAGTATTCATCAGGCTTATCTAGAAAAGGGAGAAATACATTTGTATCTTCAGGTTCTTGAATTTGATCGTTAAGGTCACCCAATACAATTACCTTATCGTCGGGATGATTGGTATCGATGTATTCTTCCAGCATTGTAGAAGCCAGCCTGCGTCTCACTTCTTCATCCCATTCATTATTTTCATTTACGATATTGTCGCCTAATGCTTTGTAATGGTTGTTGATCAAGATATAATTCGTATCCTCAAAAACTATATCTAATACATACGGGGGGCGGGGAAAAGGATTGCTATCATCATTGAAGACAGTATATTCATCATTAACTCTTACCACCGAGTTTTTATAGAGGTATGCCAACCTGTATGAGGACGTAGCATTATATACTAAGGGCTGATAATCGTTTAACTGATTTGCCATAGTGAAAAACGCCGAAGCATCGTTAATTTCCTGAAAAGCAATAATTTCTACATCTAGGGCTGGAATAATCTCCACCAAAAGTTGAATAGTATCATTGCTTAAAGGAAAGGTCTTCAGATTCCATGTAACAATATCCAAAGTACTTTCAGTGCCAAATGCATATGGGTTTTCTTCTATTGGTGGAGGCGTGAGAGACTGATTTTTGCCACAGGATATCAGATTGAGCAATACAACAATCAAGATCCCATAAAGTTCAATTTTATTTATCATTTTAATTCCTTAGTGCTAATAAGCTTCACATTATATGGAAGGTTTGTTCAAAAGCTTGAAATGAAGAAATATGTCAAGATCATTTTTCCCTATTACATATCACGGTTATGAAACATCCTTTTTCAATGCATACTTTGCGGAAGATGATTACACGGCGGCTTGTGCTGTGATTAGCGATTATAAAAAGCAGCCCAAAGCTTGCAGAAAATAACACTTATTAAGAACGTTGAATAATCAAGCCATGGTGCGGAGCCCAGTACTACAAATGTGGCGAGTGGATCAGAAGTGGGATCATCAAAAGCGCTGAAAATCTATATCTCGTGCATATAGATTTGCTATATATGAATTCGCAGCAGTCTCATGCATTTACTTAACGACAGCTAAATTCCCCCATGCGCATTGACGCTTCGCCCCCTTCCCGCCCTTCGCTATAACGGAGGATTAAGCAAGGTTCAAGCCGGGATCATGCTGTAAGTAAGGGATCATGTTCCCCTAAAGTATGCCTAATTGTGAGATAAAGATTCATGTGAAGACGAGGTGTAAGACATTTGAATAATTGGGGCATCGAGTCCCGTACTACAAAAGTGTCGGATGGATAGAGGTGCGATCAATAAAAGCCCACCAAACCGGTACTTCGTGCATAGAAATCTGCTATATATCAATGTGCAACGGTCTCTTATTGATCTTTTAGAAAGGCCTACAAGTATTATAATAGACTGTTCAGATTGGTAATACAGATAGCCCTATGTTGTGATGATAAACAAACGGGATACCAAATTTGGCATCCCGTCTGTGGGTATATTAGGATTTACTTCATCAATAGCATTTTGCGGGTTTGGCAACTTTCACCACTTTGGAGGCGATAGTAGTAGATACCGCTTGAAACAGAAGTTCCATTGTTGTCACGACCATCCCAAATAAAGGTATTTGTTCCGGCAGAAACAGAGCCATCGTAAAGTTGTTTAATCAATTGGCCCTTGGTGTTATATATCTTCAATGAGCCCATGGTTGCCTTACTGCTTTCGAAAGCAATTACAGTACTGGGATTGAAGGGATTGGGATAGTTTCGCAGGTTAGCGAGCGGGATTTCAGCCACTACATCTTCATTGGAAACATAAGTATCCGGTGCAGTTGTTGTAAAGCAAATAGCTCTGCCAGCTTCCAAAACAGCGGCTGTTGCAGGATATATGTTGCCATAACTATAAGTGATACCATCGCTGGAAAGATGGTCTTCGATGCCAACCGTGCAATAGTTTCCATTTACTGCGGGGTTGTCAACAGTGTGATATTGGAATACGATGTCGCCGTCCATGCCATCTTTGGGGTACAGAATAATCTGAAACTTTTCCAGAGAAGCGTTTGCCCCAGCATCAATGGTAGCCTGATTATAGGCATCGTTCCATTGAATAATAAAGCGGTTGTTTGCCTCATCGTGCCAATAAAGAATGCGCATATCGGCAAACACATCATAATCCAGACTATCAACTCCGGTTTTCATGCCTTTAAGATCGTCCCAATAGGGAGCAAGCAAGGCATTGGGGCCCAGAGCGGCATTGATATAATGATTATTAAAATAACTTTCGTCTGTATGAACAAAAGATGCCCAACCGTTTGAGCTGATCGTAATCTCATCGTACTCAAGCCCATAGAACATAAACGTGAAAGGTAATTCCACTCTTTTTACACCATCATCCATTACTAACCATAAATTAGCAGATCCTCCATGTAGCGGATCAATCTCGATCCAATCGTATTGGGGAGCCATGTTGTAGGAAGCATCAGTATTATCGTAGGCAAAATAACCGTAATTACAGGGACCGGTAGGATCGTTTGTTCCCGGGCTGCCGGCTACCATTGTGTAGAAAGAAGTCCATTCATAGCCATGATCGTCGCTAAAGACAAATGTAAGTGGAATCATCCGGCCATCCCACAAGTCTGGTTGAACATTTATAGTAGCAGCAAATTCGGCAATATTCCCAGGAGCAATTGTACCAACGGGAATGGGATCTTCCGAAATCGTAATTGCAGTAGTTCGAGAGCGTACAATTACAGAGACATTTTGCATGACTACATTACCTGTGTTTAATGCTTGGAAGGTAATCTGGCTGCTTCCAGTAAGCTCCAATATGCCGCTGTGGTTTTGCATAGAGATTTTGGCTCCACCCACATTTAACTCGAACATGTGCTCAGCGTTGGGGTTTTGAGTATTAAACTGCAATTTGATTACTTCGCCTGGAAAGTTATCGGCAGTTGCCGTAATGGAATACTGTAAAGTATGAGTGGCCCCAGGATCGAGATCAAAAGTGGATGGATTGAGTGGAGTGATCTGCAGTTTGGGGTTTGGAGCCAGACTTGCACTTACTCCATTAAATGCACTTCCGGAATAGTTCTTAACAGTGATATCGATAGATTGGGTCTCATTTGCCACAATTTCTGTGCCAATAGCAGAGTTTGATACTACGCCAATTCCGGCATCCTCGTTAGGGCTAAGAGTGCGCACCAAAGGTACCCAATCCGGTTTGAAAACTGTTAAAATAAGATCTCCCTCTTGTTCGGGATCTATGTTTAGCACAGCAGAACCATCTATAACTCTTGCGTATGTATAGTTCTGGGAATCCTTGGTACCAGATACTATGGCATCTTCCAAATGAGGAGCATTGATAAGAATATGTGAGGCAGATTGGGCAAAGCTTAGTCCACCTTCAATAATGTTTTCTTCGATAATGCCGGGAACCAAACTCCACATATTCATCGATGGATCCGATAAGATGTTATAAACATGAAAGTAAAACGGTACATACTGACCGGGGGCGATATCGTTGGGGAAGTTCTTATATAGTTCCATTTTTCCCATGAGGACGGAAGTTCCAAAACCACGTACACCATAATCCATAACAGAGCGATATGCACCCGTAGAAATGGAGTTGTTCAATCTGGTTTTAGTGTGTAGATCGGATGGACCCACAAAGGCAACACAACCGCCCAAGCTGGCAGAAGTTCCCATCCGCATCCATTTCTCACCAAAAGAGGGATTTACGCTATTGGCAAAATCTCCCGTATTACAAACTATTGAATACACTATGGGCATGCGGGGTCCATTACTCGTATTGTCCAAATCTGGAGTGTGGAACCTGGGATAGTGCCATCCATTCACATCGCCCCAGCCACGATAGCTAATGAACTGTACGCCCTGATTTATGGATTGGGTGATGTTCGATGTTCCGGGATAGCTACCCGGATAGAATACTGTATCTACCTGTGCATAGCCATAGTCTAACAGACGCTCTCGGAGCCAACGACTCATCCACACTGGTGTAGTAGGGCGCAAAGTACCTTCGGCGTAGTTTCCTGCAACTGCTAGAGCCCTAGTCATCCATGCAGTATCGTTTTGATTTTCACCCATATAAGGATTTCGTTCATAATTGATGCTTTTGGTAATCATCACAATAAACTCCATAATGGAGGTAAACGAGAATCTCCCAACCAGCATTTCGGGGAAATAATCATCCCCCTCGAGCAATGAATAAAACTGATCATCAGCATCGTTTTCTTGATACTCGGGCGAAGGATAGAAGTTTGTGGGGATAGAATATGTGCCCACTGTATCACCAAGAAGAAGAAGATAATCTGCACGATGTTGTTGGTAATGCACCTGGAGTGCATCTCGAATTTCTTGAACAGTTGAACCAAGATCCGCCTTGTTAACTACATAAACATCAAATCCCATTGCACGTTTCCATTGCACAAAGGGAAGCTGATAGGTTGCCAATTGAGGATGGCTTACAATCAGCATTTTAGGACGCGCAATAGGCAAAGATCTCAAATAACAGCTATCCCAATTATCCACTAATACTTTATAAGCATCAATAAATGCAGGGGAAAGGCTTTGGGGAAGATCGATGCTACCACTTCCCCTAAGTTCTATATCCAAGTTATCTAAGGTAAGAATTTCTGTATCTGTTTCACGTTGAGTAAATACCTTCATGGTAAGACCTTGCATTTCTCTGAAAGTAAAAGGCTGAGTAGTTTCTATGCTACTTACATCCAACTCGCTGCGGTTACCCAAATACTGACCCTGCTTATTAAATACTTTCCAAGTCATCTGATTTATGATGGGCTCAACATTTTGGAATGGAAATGCAAAAGTCCGGGATATGGTGGCAGTTTCGGGAAACTCCTCATCCATATCTATGGACATAGGGCTTTCACGCATGCTTTCAAAGCGGGCATGAATTCCAATTGCCGATTCTTGGAAGATCTCCAAAGCAGCAGCATTTAACATGCTTATACAAGTTATCATTAGTATCAAGATTAATTTTCTCATCGGTCCTCCCAATATGATATTCTATAAGTTATGCAAGAAATATTCCCAAATTTGATACTGGATTATACTGAGTGCACGTATGTTTGATTATGCCTAAAAAAACGAGGCAAGACTCGATATTTGTTAAGCTTAATTAATAAAATACCATCTTAAGCCGGCGTGTATAGAGAGCGGGATGGGGTATAAGCCATAAAGTGACGTAGTTAGTAGATTCTTAAATTGCACATTAAAATCGAAAAGCTTGCTAATCCGTACTGCCCCCCAAGCGTCCACAATTGTAGAAGCATCTATTGTGGCTGGATTATTGGCATTTGCCAAGTAGTATTCTGAATGACCATATACATTTACTCCAGCTTCAAGTTGATTGTCATGATTTAGGTTCCATACAATGCTCTGACTGCTTCTAAAGCTATATTCCGGAGTTGCCAACAAACCAGGATCGAACTCCAGATAATTCCACATGGAATTAATATTGAAGGAAAAATCGCCCCAGTTGACAGAATACGCTGCATTCAAACGCAACACACTTTGATCTGCAGTGTACCTAGATGCCGGAAAGTGCAATTCATTTTTCTTCTGTCCAACTGCCGCCCATACTTTAAGTTCATTAATGTTGATGCCCCCAAACAGTGCGCTTTCTTGGGGGTTATCTATATCTATCGCATCCATCTGTGTGCCATCGGTGGGAGAAGTGATAGAAGTATAAACATCATTATCTGTAATGTAGTTTTGCCAATATGCCCCAAGAGTAAAGATGCCAAAATCTTTTTGAAGCGAGCTATTAATGCTAAAAGCATCCCAATCGTAAAAATCTCCGGTTACATCCAGCCTAACAAGATGTGGGCTGTGCAAGCCGATACTGCTTTTATGGCGATAGTCGTTCTGGTTTATGTTCATGGCAGATACATAGTTTCTTTGCATATCTCTATATTCGTGGCGTAAAGCAAGCTCTACTTGAGCATAGTTGATGCTTTTATCTAGGGCTATATGCCAAGAATCTGTTTCCCACGAGTTAGCAAACTTGTTAGAGCTTATCCGATCCGAAAAATTTGCCACAGCCATATTTAACCAAGGATTTTGGAAACTGAATACAGAATGCCGATAGCGGCTGTCAATCTTATAATTTCCCAAATGCCAATAAGATGGATGCATTTCGTAAGCACTGCTTTCTTTTAGATAGGTAGCGATCTCAAAATTCCATAAGAAATCCTTATACCTATATGAAATGGACTGTCGCCCAGAGTTTCCGCTATTAGATAAATCCGTAAAATAGCCATTGTACATTGCGTAATCGAAACCGATGCTGAGACCTCTAAATCCAAAGATATTGCCCTTGGCAAAAGAACCCAACACATAGCGACTATCATAATCCCCCAAAGATCCCTGCAAGCGGGATAAACTTACGGGATAATCGTATTTTTGAGCCTTGACATTCATCCGCGTGCCAGAGTGTTCAAAACTGTGAAACTGTGACAAAAAACCCTGATACAACCAAGTTGAACTAAGCGTTGAGGGAAGCTCAAAACCTTCAACCTGCAAGCTCATCGCTTCGTTCATCAGGCCTGTAACATCAAAATTTGAATAGTAAACTGAACAGTTGTTGGGGTACCCTAAATGATCATAATACCAAGGGTTAGCAAGATTTATCTGACGTCGTTTATCAATGAGCTCTAAAACCTCTGTCTTATCTACCTCAATCAACTCTATACTTTCTTCATCGGGTTCTTCAATCTCTCTTAACATCTGCTCGAGCTCTTCGTCTAAAACGGTTTGCAAACTATCTGGCTCAAGCTGATTCTGATTCAAATCCAATAGGCTTTCATTTACGTCTGCATTCTGAGCAACGAGTACGTAAACACTAATGAATAACAGAATCAAAGCCAGGCGTTTTGTCTGTACCATAAATATGTCTCTTCTATCAGTTCTTTCAGTTTGGGGGGAGGATTCCATCCCAGTAGCTGTTTCGCTTTTTGAGAAGATGCAACCCAGCCTTCAGCCTTTATTTCCCGATATTTATCTAAGTTCAAGGTTACTTCTTTATTGGTAATTCTTCCATATTGCTCTATGCCAGAAAACGCCAACTTAGCGCTAAACGACGGTATAGTTATCTTGTGCATTTGCTTGCCGCTTACTTCGGTTATGGTAGCGGCAATTTCACTTTGGGTATAAACTTGATTATCGGTAGCAAAAAAAATCTCTTTATCCACATGTGTGTTCCCGATAAGATACAACAAAAAATCAGCTAACTGGCTAATATGAATCATGTTGATATAACGTTTTTTTCTACCTATCTGGAGATTTATGCCCATCGCCCCAAGCTTAAACAAAGGCAAAAAATCTGCATCGGAAGGACCATAAACCGAGCACGGACGCACAATATTAAAGGGCTTGTGGCATTGTGTTTGGATAATTTTTTCGGCAATAGCCTTGCTTTTACCATAGGTGCTGATTGGCTGTAAGGGATCAGATTCCTTTTTGGGATTTGTAATTGAAGAGGGACCCGCAGCAGCTTGAGAGCTGATGTAGATTAGCCGAATGGGATGTTTAACCAGGTTAACCGCAGAAACTACATGATGAGTTAAGCCTACATTTGCTGCCAGCATTTCATTTTTGTGCAGAGCTTTCGTTTTACCAGCATTATGGATTAACACATCAATATCTTCTAAGGCATTAGCCAGAGATTCACTTTGAGTAAAATCCACAATCCGCACGGGAATAGGAGCTATCTGGAAAGATTTACGTACAAATGCCACAGGTTCAAAACCTTTATGGTGGAAGTGTTTAACCAGGGTGCTGCCTACAAAACCGTTGGCGCCTGTAATAGCTATTTTCATCGGTCCCCTGTTCTTAAAGAAAAGTGGTGGGCGTTGAGGGACTTGAACCCCCGACATCTTGCTTGTAAGGCAAGCGCTCTCCCAGCTGAGCTAAACGCCCACTGCTTCGGTGTAAGCGCTGGTCGGGGTGAGAGGATTCGAACCTCCGACACCTGGTTCCCAAAACCAGTGCGCTAACCGGGCTGCGCTACACCCCGCAGCAGTTAGCTCACAAAAAATAAGTGCTGCTTTTCTGTCAATAATTTTCTTATCTTTACTTTATAATTACTGTAAACTGCCTATAGCTTGGGATGTGGACACAAAGAGTCAACGAAACCTGCAACTATTCTGCTATATAGCAGATTATCACATTATTCCGATGCTACGTTCATCAACCAATTCAAAAGAGTGAAATCCTCCGCTACAATAATCGCCCCTACTACATTATGCTGATATCAAGGATGCTTTATCGGGACATCATTCTGCAGATTCGGGAAAATATTCCGGTTAAGCCACGCTAGAGTTATGTTTACGCAACAAGAATCTAAGCACAAACAAATTCACCTACAGATCTTTTTAGTATATATTGCAACGTTTGTTTTTCTACTAAGCTCTTTATTAAGAGCAAATTAACTGAGATGGGGATTATGATGAACTGACCATTATAGCCCAGATAGTCAGAAATATGTTGACAAATAACATGCCTCTCTTCAGCATGCGCCAAAGGAAATGGCAATATGCTGTAAATATTTAGTAATATCACAGTTACCATATATATATTTGTTCTTTATTGATGATGTAGCTTGCAGTAGCACAACTTGCGGCGTTTTTTAGTTTTACAACTCAAATAACAAAAACAGGAGTTTACACAAAGAATTGATATGAACCAAAGTCGAGACAAAAAACAGATGATCCTCGATGTAGCCTCGAGGGTATTTTCTAAATATGGTTATAATAAAACTTCATTGGATGAGATCGCCACAGAGGCAAGAATCGCCAAGGGAACGATATATTATTACTTTACCAGCAAAGAAGATTTATTCATTAACGTGGTCTCAGAAAAAGCCGATAGCTTCATCGAAGAAATGCAACATAATATTGAAAAAAAGCAAAGTTTTGAAGAGAAGTTGCGTTACTTCTTACAAGCACCAGTAGAGTATATTTGTGCGGAAATGCCAATCTGGTTGGATGGGCTGAAAAGCATCCCCTTTAATAGCAAAAAGCATTTTGAGCAATACAGAATCCAGAACCGCAATAAAATGTTGGAGTTATTAATGGGGATCATCCAAGAAGGTATTGCCGAAGGAATGGTATCCGATCAAATATCGCAAGAACGGCTTTGTGAAGTAATAAACGACTGGTTTCTGATGGGTGATCTTTCCATAATGGTTGTAGATTTTGAAGGTTTTTTAAGCCGGATTGAGCGCGATCATGACGTAATATTGAAATTAATTTTATATGGAATATTGAAAAGAGGTACAACATGAAGAAGTGGATAGCATTAGTGATAGGAACAGGCTGCTGTCTTACTCTTTCGGCGATCACGTTGGGTGAAAGCATCCAATTGGCAAAACAAAACAACAAGGAGTTGCTTGTAGCCACCGAAGAAATATCCAAAGCAGATGAACAATATCGAGACGTGCGAGGCAGTTTATTGCCCCAATTGAACCTTCAGGGCTCATATTCGCTTTCTAAAACATATCTGCCGGATTCTGCAACCGGAGAGATTCCCAGCGTTAGTTCGATGCTGGATGATAATGAGGCAACAGATACCGATAAACTAATTGCCGGAGCATTGGATGGAATAGTGGGGGGAATGATGCCTTCCTCACCTCAAAAGGAAGGTTCATTGGCTATGCAATTAAAGATGGATCAAGTTCTGTTCTTGGGTGGAAAGTTAATAAACGGCATCAAGGCAGTGGATAGATATCGCAGCATCCAACGCCTCAACTATAGTGTAAAAGAACAAGATATTGTGTTAGAAACTACTAATATGTTTTATCAAACACTTTTAGCCCAAAAAGTAGTACAGATACAGGAAGAAGCATTATCTACTGCGCGCAAGCACCTAAATCGAGTGGAACTGCTTGCACAGGAAGGTCAGGTTTCTGAATTTGATTTGCTTAGCGCCAGACTCGAGGTGGCAAAACTTGAGCCGGGATTGCTACAAGCCCAAAACAATTATAGTTTAGCTCTTACCGCTTTTCGCAGGCAGCTTGGCTCTGAACAAAGCGAATTGATCCCCGAAGGAGAATTTGTATTACCCAATATTCCCGATTTGACTTTGCAAGAAGCTCAAAGTATTGCCGCAGAAAATAGAATTGAGCTGGAATTGCTTGATATAGCAACCCAAGTTAAGCAGTTACAATACAACGCCGAACGCAGCAATTTTTTGCCGAATATTGCCCTTAGTGCCAGCGCATCTTTGTATTCTGCCGCTGATGAATACCGTATCGAATCCGATGATTTTGGCACTCAATACTCGGTAGGCATTGGCTTTAGTTTGCCCATCTTCACGGGTCTTTCCAATCGCAGCAAAGCAAGTTTTGCAAAACACGATCTTGCTATCGCCAAGCTTGAACAAGAAAATAGTAAGGAACTTATCCGTCTTCAAATAAAACAGAATCACCAAAAGCTACAATATGCTTTGCAAAACTATGAAGTGCAAGAACAGAATATTGCCATGGCTGAGCGAAATCTGGAATTAGCCCAACTTCGCTTTGACAATCAAATGGGAATTCAACTGGAAGTATTTGATGCACAAACAACTCTGGCTTCCATTCGCCTTCAATTCATTAGCGCTGTATATGAAGTAATAAGCGCAGAACGAGAATTCACAAAATCCTTAGGTTATAAATTAGCAGTGGAGTAAGATAAATGAGAAAGATAACAACATATTTAATAGTGGCAATAAGCCTTGTATTTCTACTTAGCGCATGTGGTAAGAAAAAGCAGGATGCCAAAAGCATGGATCAACTTCACGAAGAACTTGGTATTCCGGTTCGAGTTGTTGAAATAGCAAAAGACACATTTATACAGCAATTAAGATACAATGCCACTCTTAGAGGCATCAAAGAATCTACAGTTCAAGCGATGCTTGGCGATGTGGTAACAGGCATCAAAGCCAAAGTGGGCGATAGAGTAGAAAAGGATTCTGTGATTGTTACATTTCCACACAATAGTCCTTCTGCCCAATATGAGCAGGCAAAAACCGCATTTAACAGCATCGACGCTACTCATGAACGCATGCTGAGATTGTATCAGCAGGGCGCAATTTCGGTGCAGGATTATGAAAACGTTAAAACTCAATGGGAAGTATCTAAGGCAAATCTGGAATCCAGCGAACAGATGGTTTTCGTTAAAGCCCCCATTAGTGGTGTGATTACCGATATAATGGTGAACGTTTCCGAAAAAGTTTTCCCTGGAAAAGATCTCTTTACGATAAGCTCTACAAATGGATATAAGGCCACATTAATGGTACCTGAAGGGGAAATCGACAAAGTAAAAAAAGGCGGGATTGTCAAAGCAAGATGGAGCGACATTGAAATAAGTGGAAGAATATCTGAAATAGCCATGGCGTTGGATCCTGCTTCCAAAGCTTTTCGCGTCGAAGCTGAATTTCCTCAATACCGTAATGATCTTGCTTTTGGGATAACCGCTGAGCTTGGCGTACAAGTATTGCGCTTGCCAAATGTGATAATCGTAGATCGTCATCATTTGGTTAGAGAAAACGGAGAAGCATTTGTTTGGTTGGCGCGCGACAACAAGGCCACTAAGGTGCCTGTTACTACAGGTGTTACCGATCAATTGAAATACGAGATTACAGAGGGACTGCAAGAAGGAGATCTGCTTATTACTGAAGGCATAAAATCTCTTACTGAAGGTGCCAAGATTCGGATTATAGAAGGTAACTAATATGTTTTTAGCAAAAATATCCATAGACCGGCCAGTAATGGTAACAATGGCAATATTGGTCTTTGTGGTGTTTGGTGCAATGGCATACATGGAAATGCCCTTGAATTTGATGCCGGATGTGGAACTCCCCTACGTTTCCATCATGACAGTGTATTCTGGCGCCGGACCTCGCGAAGTGGAAACTCAGGTTACCGCAAAATTGGAAGAAGTAGCAGCTACAGTCCCCCAAATTGACTATATCCAGAGCTATTCCATAGAAAACGTATCGATCATATTGGTCGCATTTGAACAGGGAAAAGATATTAATGTAGGTAATTCTGAAGTTAAGGATAAAGTAGATGGCGTATTGAACGATTTACCGGATGGAGTAGATCGACCATCGGTACAGAAATTCGATTTCAGTGCCTTCCCCTTTATGGATTTAGTGCTTTCGGGAGATATGGACAGTCGCGAACTTTACGAATTGGCAGATGGTCAGCTCAAAGAGCGACTCTCTCAGATCGAAGGTGTGGCTCAAGTTAGCATCAACGGTGGAGCCAAACGGGAGATTGGCATAGAAGTGCCCAATCGCGTGGTATTTCAAAACAGCATCTCCCCTACTTTATTAAACCAAATTCTTGCGGCACACAATATGGATATGCCAGCCGGAACTTTTATTAGTGGAAACCAACAGTATTCTGTACGCTTAAAAGGTGAATTTTCCAGTGTCCAGGATATTGCAAATCTGGATATTCCCACTATGTCTGGCCCCAAAAAGCTCGGTAGCTTGGCAAATGTGATTGACGGACAAGAAAAAGTTACCCAAAAAGCTACATATTTCAATGTAAAAAACCAAGTTGCGGATAACAATATCATCCGGCTTTCGATCACAAAAAGTTCTGACGGAAACGTGGTTAACATTGCCGAACAAGTTAGGAAAGAACTCCCGGCTTTGCAATCGGAATTACCACCTAATACGCTGTTGAATGTAATTCGCGACGATAGCGAGTTTACGCGTTCTACCGTTGCGGATACTCTGAATACGATATGGATGGGAATCCTACTTACGGGTCTTATTCTCTTGCTCTTCTTGCATGACCTCCGCTCCACAATAATTGTTGCACTTTCGATGCCAATATCGATTATCTCCACCTTCATATTCCTCCAAGCTGCTGGATTTACTCTTAATATGCTTACCCTTACCGGCTTCTCTACAGCGGTAGGAATACTGGTAACCAACTCTGTGGTTGTTATAGAAAATATTTTCCGCCACAAAGAGATGGGAAACGGACGCAAGGAAGCATCTTTCAAAGGAACGGCAGAAATAACGATTGCAGTATTGGCCTCAACACTCACAAACATCGTTGTATTCTTGCCAATGGCAAGCATGAAGTCTATGGTGGGAGGCTTCTTGAAGGAGTTTGCCCTCACAGTTACTTTCGCCACAATTTTCTCTCTGATTTCTTCGTTTACTATCACCCCCATGTTGGCTTCTATCATCATTCCGGACAAAGCTAAGACCAATAAATTCGGGTTGAGATTCGACCGTATCTTCGATCGTTTTTCGGATTATTACCTGCGGTTTATGCGCTTTGTATTGCGCAACAAAGGCACCAGCATTGGTATCTTGGTGGTTTCTGTATTGATGCTTTTTGCCAGCTTCTTATTGGTTCCGGGATTAGGATTTGAACTAATGCCGGCAATGGACCAGGGCAATGTGACTGTTAGCGTTGAACTTCCAGAAGGAGTTAGCCTAGATGAGACTGCGAAAGTTGTTGAGGAAGTTAACCAACGTGTATCCAAGCACAATGAAGTTGAACACGTTGTAAGCAACATCGGCTCTCAAGGCTTCATAAATACAGCTAGTAATGTTGCCAGCACAGACGTTAAATTGGTTGATGCAGACGACCGATCTTTGACTACGTTGGATATGGTTGGCGTTATCACCAAAGATTTGGCAGATATCCCCAATGCCATTATTAAGGTTAGTGATCAGAGTAATGTAGGCATGGGTGGTTCTGGTATTAGCTTTTTCATTCAAGGACAAGATCAAGATGTGCTTGAACAGCTTAAAATTGACGTTATGGATCAGATTCGAGACATACCCGGACTCCTGAATGTTGATAGCAGCTCCAGACCTGGCACCACCGAACTTACACTCTACCCCAAACGCGAAAAGCTGGCAGAAATCGGTGCTACGGTCTACGATTTAGCCATCGCCCTCAGAACCAGCATCGAAGGCATGGTAAATACATATTATCGTGAAAGCGGAAATCAATACGATATCAGGCTAACCATGCCCGATGAAGACGTAAACCATCCCGATAAGATTATGAACATGAGCATGGTAGTAAACGGCCAAAGCTATTTGCTATCCCAATTAGTAGATATCAGCTTTGCAGCCGGAGTATATCAGCTTATCCACGTAGATCGTTACAAATCAATCGAGATAACCGGTAACGCCGCCAAAGGATTCTCAACCGGTCAATTGAACGGCGAAATTACAAAAAGATTGAATAACCTACAACTTCCCAACGGTTACAGAATTAGGTGGGGCCAGGAAGCTGAAATGTTAAATGAAACTATGGTGGATATGATCAGAACTTTTCTAATTGCAGTATTGCTAACTTATATGCTGCTTGCTGCTATTCTGGAAAGCTTCACACAACCACTTATAATATTGGCTACCATACCTTTGGCCATTATTGGAGTTATATTAGCACTCTTTTTCTCCGGAGTGGGAATCAATATCTTCTCGATGCTGGCAATCATAATGTTGGTTGGCATTGTGGTAAATAACGCTATATTAATATTAGACTATGTAAATGTGAAGCGCAAAGAAGGTATGTGTTCTCACGATGCATTGTTAGAAGCCGGAAAGATGAAACTAAAACCAATTATTATGAGTACACTATCTATAGTTATCGGAATGCTACCGATGGCATTGGGTGTGGGCTCAGCGGGTAAAGAATTTCGTATGTCTATGGGTATTGTATCCATTGGCGGATTAGTTGTTTCTACCCTCCTAACCTTAATTGTAATTCCGGCATTTTATTATTTGAGCACTCACAATGAAGTAAATAAGGAGATATGTAATGAACAGAATCGTTAAGCTCGTAAGCATGGCTCTTGTAGCCATCATTCTCACCGTTGGAGTGGCAGGTTGTTTTGGAAACTTTGCCGCAACCCGCAAAGTGTATGAATTCAATGAAAGTTTCGGTAACAAATGGATGAACCAAATCATGTTTTGGGTACTTTCTTTTGTCCCAGTGTATAATGTGGCAGCTTTTGCAGATGTCGTTTTATTTAACACAATCGAGTTTTGGACTGGCAGCAACCCAATCGCCATGGGACCCAATGAAGAGGTAATTAAATATGCCAATCAAGATGGTAAAAACCTCAGGATTACAATACGTCAAAACGAAATTAGAGTAGAAGATGTCGACAATCCCGCAGAAGAGCTTGAACTCAGCTACAAACCCCTAGAAAGAAGCTGGTACTATCATAGCGATAGTGGTATGGTTAAGATTGCCACTCTTTCCGATAATCAAGCCGATTTCTTTGCTCCTTCTGGTAAGACATACACCTTGAACCAAGCCAAATAAAGAAGGTTTTCATGATTGATAGAGAAAAACTCGAAGCAGTATTAGATAAAGTTCGCCCCGCAATTCAAGCTGATGGTGGTGATGTTGAACTTATCAATATAAGGGAGGATAACGTGGTAGAAGTCCGTCTCAAAGGCGCTTGCAATGGCTGTCCCATGGCCACTCTTACCCTAAAAGCAGGAATTGAACGTATTGTGAAAGAAGAAATTCCAGAAGTAATGGAAGTAATCTCGGTATAATAATCAATATATTCTGCCCCCTCTTTTTTCGAGGGGGCATTTTTATTTATTCATCCATTAGCAAGTTGTGGGCATTATAGGTGAAGGATGCAATCCTGAATCAATAGCCATACCCATTGTATTAAGGTAAAATTCTGATAGCAGACTCTTAACAAACATCATGAGCCTTGTGCAACAGTATTAATTTGCAATAGACTACATCTCATTGAGGGCAGATTGTATTTGCGAGCGCAATGTTTCGGCAAGAGCATGTTTATCGTTGTAGATGTGATCTTGAGGCAAAATTGGATCCAGTACTTTGAGCTTTAGTACAGTTGGATGGATTTTTTTATCTATCTCGTAAACACGCCAACTTCCCTTAATTGCCACGGGGACAATTGTGGCTTTTGCTATTACCGCCAGCTTAAAGCTACCCAAATGAAAGCGTCCCATCTCGTCACCTCTGCTTCGCGTTCCTTCTGGAAAAATAACCAAAGGATGACCTTGCTCAATAACGGCTGCACTTTTTGTGAACGATGCCATCGCATTTCGAGCCGACGCTCGATCTATAAAAACGCAGGGAATTTCGTGCATCCACCATGACAACACGGGAATCTTGAAGAGTTCTTGTTTAGCTATAAATCCTGTGGGACGTCCAATAAAGCCCAGCACCAAGGGAATATCGAACATCCCTTGATGATTGGCTACAAAACAAATCTGTTTGTGCCCTGGTAGCTTGTCCAAATCGAAAGTCTCAACTTGGGAGCCGGTACTAAGTACTGTTGTTCTCCCCCAAAATCTCACACAAGCATTTACCACTTTCCGATACGCCGTTTTAGGCAACAGTATCTTACAAACAATCAGTAAAAAGTAGCCTAATAAACATAGGAACATAAAGAAGATAAACCAAATTTTCCAAAGCAACGATTTCATAATATCTCCTTTAGTAACTTAAGGTTACCCATTCTTCATATATATCTTTAAGCGATGTTACCCAACCGCCGCTGCGTAAAGCACTGCGAATAGTTTTATAATACAAAGCGCCCCATCCGGGATAATCCACAGGATCAAATGAAGTGTTATGCCAAAGCAGTGATAAATGCGATTGATACTGGCCTGCCACCGATATCAGGCGTTTAAGCGTAAGCCAAGCTTCTCGGCGGCTTAAGTTCATGGCTTTGTGTGA
>Ga0265294_10004395_pt1 | contig 17644 bp, 14 predicted proteins | sample MunlanPumphouse3_FD_192504 | JGI IMG/M metagenome (GOLD analysis project Ga0265294, IMG submission 192504) | Groundwater microbial communities from a municipal landfill in Southern Ontario, Canada - Pumphouse #3 | ecosystem: Environmental > Aquatic > Deep subsurface > Groundwater | place...
GAGGGAGTAGTCTTGGATGATGGGACACCAATAAAGGCAGAAATGGTTATTATGTCCGCAGGAGTGAGACCGCAATTAGAATTAGCTCATAAAGCAGGATTAAAGGTAGGTACAGTAGGTGGGGTAGTAGTAGATGCAACGATGCAAACAAGTGAGCCTGATATTTATGCGGCTGGTGATATTGTAGAATCTGTTCATCTTGTTTCTGGTGATGTTGTAAGGATTCCTTTGGCTGGGAGTGCAAGCAAGCAGGGAAGGGTAGCAGGAGCTAACGCGGCAGGAGGAAGACTTCTTTTTAAAGGTGTTTTAGGTACGTCTATTCTTAAAGTTGGGAATTTTGCTGTGGCTCGTACTGGTATTGGAGAAAAAGAGGCCAAAAAGTCTAACATGAATTATTATGTAGCTTATATACCAACATTTAATCATTCTACTTATTATCCTGGCGCTAAAAAAATGATAATAAAAATTGTCGTCGAAAAACATACAGGAAGGATTTTAGGAGCACAGATTGTTGGATGGAGTTGGAAAGGTGTCGATAAGAGAATTGATGTAATGGCAACAGCAATATTTGCACATCTTACTGTTTTTGATCTTGAAAATTTAGATCTTGCCTATGCGCCTCCTTTTGCATCACCAAAAGATCCTATTAATGTTACGGGTATGGTTGCGGCTAATATTATTAGGGGTGAGGCAAGACATATTACCCCAGCTCATTTAAAAGAAATTAGAGTAAATGAAGATATCCAAGTTGTGGATTGTCGTACACGTGGAGAAAATGAAGCAGGAGCCATTGAAGGCTCAGTCCTGATTCCCGAGGATGAGTTAAGAACTCGTTATCAGGAATTAGATAAAGATAAAAAAATTGTGCTATACAGTAGTGCTGGGAAACGTGCTTATTTTGCGTATAGGGTTCTTATACAAAAAGGATATAATGTATATGTATTAAGTGGTGGATATGCTGCTTACATTATGTCGGTGTAAAAACTTCAACAAAAGATTAGGTAAACTTTAGTGTAAAATACAAAAAAATGAACTCCTTTAATTTGGGAGTTCATTTTTTTGAAAAAAGTTATGTAAAAGCAAATAAAAATATCATTAAAACAGCTCCTAAAAAATACCTGTTATTACATATACAGTAACGTGCTATAATCATTATTGTCTTTAGTTATATTATTGAAATTGCGAAGTATCACTTTATCCTTTGCTGTATCAACCTAATGTTTAGAAATCAATTTTCTGGTAAGACTTTAGGTAGGGGTGATCACTGTGCCATATACAGATATTGTTAAAAAGATAAAAACCAGTTGGGGTAAAAGGCAAGAACAAAAGCTATTAAAGGAATATTATAGAAGACAGAGTACCTGTGTTTCCTCAGCAAGTTGTTTATTTCAAAATACTGTATTGTTTACTTTTTTATCGTTAGTAATAGTGTGGAAGTCCTCTACAATGCGAGTAGCTTTGTGGGGAGTTCTTATCATTGCTATTGTAATTATCATATTCAGATATTTTGAACAAAAAAAAGAAAATAAGCAACTTAAAAAAAATTGCTATAAAAAAATCGCAGAAAAAGAATTTTGGAAGAGAGTAGAAAAAGTTCAAGACGATAAAATATTAATGTTACTAGGAAAAGAAATTGAGAAAAAAAAGTTAGCGACCCATATAAAAACAAATGAGGGGATGTTAGAAGGAATATTAAATTACAAAAAATTAGCGGTTATCTACTTAGAGGTAACAGGGGAAGATATGGTAGCAACAAAAGACTTGATGAGTGTTATTAGAAGATGTATTCAAGAAGGAATACAGCAAGTACGGGTTTTTACAAATGGAGAATTTGGAGATAATGCGATGAATTTGAAACAAAGATATGATATAGATCTTAGATTATATAATAGTGATAAATTGATATATTTATTAAAGAACACTTTTCTTTTTCCGTCTTTATCAGAAGTGGAAGATATAATTAATCACAAAAAAGCGAAGAGACAAAAAAGGTTGAATTTAATAAAAAGAGAAATTTTAGAAAGAAAGCATTTTGGAAGCTATATTATGTACAGTGTTATTCTTTTATTGATGTCGTGGTATCGCATAGGTGTTGTTTATTTAAATATTTTGGCTGGTATTAGTTTGTTGAGTTTAGCTTTTGCGTTAATAATAAAGGAGTTAAAAATCCAGGAGAGTGAAACATATTTTGAAAAAGAGGGACTATAAAATATTATTTATTTTTAACCCTATCTTTCATTGGAAAAGGATGAAAGATTTTTTGTCGTATTTAGAGAAAAAGAATTTTACTAAAAGTGAGAATGGTTAAATAAAAAAAGCAAATATATCAGTTAATATATCAAAAATAAAGGGAAAATAGATTGTTTTGTAGAAAACTAATATAATATATGTAACTAAAATCTAAAATTATAGACCTACGGAGGATTTAATGAATCAGCGTAATAATAAGTTTAAAATCTATACATTTACTGTGCCACCTAACCAAGAAGAACCTTATCTTAACTCGTTAGGACATTGCGATATTATTAATGCTTTTAAAAAAGGGGAAAAGGCTTGCTTTAATATAAATTGGTTAGGGGAAATTGATTTTTATTTTTTATTATTTTCAGAGGAGAGCATAGAGAATCTTTTAGGAGCTCAGGAGCATTGCGATATGAAGTTAAGTAAAAATGGTTGTTTAGATCTAAAATTTTCTTATTACGGAAATAAAGATATGGTTTATTCTTTGAATTTTAATGTAGCTAAGCCTATGGAATTTTATATTTTAAGCAGGTTGATAGAAAATAAGCAGGTAAATATATATTTTATTTATTCTTTTGAAGGAGAATACGTATGCGGTGGATATAAAGTTTCTTCACTTTCTCAAACTTTATTATATAATGTTGAAAGATATTTAAAAAGAGAAAGGCAGTTGCTTTTGCCTAAATTCCATAAAAATAGTATAAATGATGATAATATTACAGAAAGACAACTTCTCCAAAAGGCTTGGGGTTTTTATTTGGATTATACAGCAATCTTAAAAAGAATAGGTAACGTGGAGGAGTCAGAAGAAGTAGTATCAAGACATATTTTGGATGCGGTAGCTCGTATTCAAAATAGCAAATGCTCTGAAATTGTGAATGATTTCATTATTGTATGGATAGGAAGAAAAGTTGTTCTTGAGTTAGATGATGTACCAATTGAGTGTTATAGTATATATCTTTCAGGTGATTTAATTAATGGAGTAGAACATGATTCTGTAAAAAAAATCATGCAAGATGTTTTGAAAGAAATACCAGAGTTTCGTCAAACTTTATGGGTATCTCCATTAAAAGAGGAAGGGGTACCGCTTTTAGCTATTAGTGGTGGAAAAGCTTGTCGTTTAAATTTAGACGATAAATTTTATTGCGTATGTAACGTGCTGTTTCAAAAGAATTACCTTCCCCATGAAAAATATGTTAGCTTTTATAATAAAATATTAAAAAATAAAAGATCTGCAGGTTCAGAAAGTAATGTGTATTCTTTGGTTAAGAAAAGGAAAGAAAAAGGGGAAATTTCTAAAAGAGAATTGACTTCTAATGAAATTACAAATTTAGTAAAATGGGGAACTGAAGAAGATATACCAATTATTATTAGCAATATTGAACAATTAGAAGAAAATTCACTTGATGAATATATTTATGTTTTAAGTAAAAGATACAAGAAAAAAATGGAGCCTTGGTTTATCTCTTTATTGCATAATTCATCTAATAATTTGTGGGAAGCTGGAATAATTGGATTAGGATTAATTGAGAGTACCTCGAGCATACCTCTTTTGATAGTTGAATTGAAGAAAAGTGTAAAAAAAGCGACTGTTGTTTGCGATGCTTTACAAATGATAGGAGAACCGGCACTGCCATATTTAATTCCAATGTTAAAAGATCGGTTGGCAAAGGTACGGTTTCGTGCTGTAAAAGCTCTTGGTACCATAGGTTCAGATAAAGCGATGATAATACTAAAAGAAATGGATACTGATAAGAGCATAGTAGTTGAAAGAGCAAGAGGGTCGTTTTTAAGAAAATGGGGAAAATGAGATAGTAGTTTCAGGAGGCTTTTATGCTGAAAAAAAAATTGACGCTTTCTTTTTATACGAAGATTATAGTAGCATTAGCCATAATACCGCTTGCTATACTGGGTATTTATGTTACTTTTGATTTAATAGAAAAAGAGAAAGAGCTAAAAGCAAATTATTCTTCTGCTGTTGTAGAACAAGCAGAAGAATTAACACGTTATATTAACAAGTATATTTTTGCTGTGAATAATATAAGTGAACAGGCAGGACAGTTTTATAATTCTCAATGTAATTTAAAAGGTACAAAACTGAAGGATATGATTGAAAAATATGCGGAGCATTATGAGGGCTTTGTTGATATATTTTTAAATTGTGAAGCTTGTCAGTTTAGCTCTAAATATGATGAAATAACGGCGTATTATATTTTAGAAAAGGATAGATGTCTATGGAATAATGTTACAAGTAAATTTAAAAGAGCAGAGACATCTATAGTAAGTCAGGTTATACGAGAGCATAACGGAAATGAAATAATTTTTGTAGCTAAACCGATAAAAACTAAGGAAGGAAGGTATTGTGGGTATGTTATAGGTACTTTAGATATGGATGAAATATATAGATTATTAAAGAAAGGGGATATGGCATCTTTAGGACATTTTGTTTTAGTAGATGGCAATAATCGAGTGATCTATTCTTATGATAGAAAGGTAGATTCTTTTCCTGAGAATTATCCAATTTTAAATGCTTTAAAGAAATCATCGGAAGGTTCATTAAATTATTTTTCTCCGTTATCTAAACTTGGTGAAACAGCTTGTTATTTAAAATTAAATAATTTAGGTTGGACAATGTGGGTGACTGCACCGCGTTACGAGGTGTTGCTACCTTTGTATAAGGCAATGGGTATATCTTTTGGGATATTGTTGCTAGGAGTATTTGTTATATTCTCTATTAAAAAATCGTTGATTAATAAAATAGTTATTCCTTTGTCTCAGATTAATAAGGCTAATTCAGAATTGGCAATAGGAAATTTAGCGTATCGGGTTGAATTTGCAAGAAATAATATACTTCCGGAAATAAATAAGTTGGGTGAAGGATTTAATTCTATGGCAGATAATCTAGAAAAAGTAGATTCCATGCTTAAAAAGCATGGAAATAATCTTGAAAGGCGAGTTAGAGAGCGAACAAGGGAACTTGTTATGAAAGATAAAGAGATGGCTACATTATATGCTGTTGTTTCTTCTGTAAATGAGACTTGTAATTTAACCGATGTTATAAATTTAGTTTTAAATGAAGTAATGAAGTTGTTTGAAGTAGAATTAGCTAATATCTATCTTCATAGGACAGATAATGAAAAACTTGTACATACGATTTGGGGTGCAAACTATCCACGGACTGAGAAGATAATTTATACGGAATGTACTGGCTGGTACAGTAAATTGGCTATGGAAAAAAGAGATATTGTTGTAATTGATGATTTGCAGAAAAATGAAAAAAATGTTCCACTTGCGCTTTGTTGGAGTGATATGAGATCTCTTGTTAGTGTGCCTATTAGATACCAAGATGTTGTATTAGGTGCGGTGACTTTAACGAGTCGTGTCGCAAATCGTTTTAAAGATCAAGAGATTATTGTATTGCAAGCTGTTGCTAATCAGCTTGGGGTAGTTATAAGCAATTTGGCTCTTTTTAATGTAGTAAATGAGGAACATCATACATTGCTTGCTGTGATTAATGGTATGCATGAGGGGATTATTATACTTGATACGAGGGGGAAAATAATATATGTAAATCCATTATTACTAAAAATATTTCATTTGAAAGAATCAGAATGGACTGCGGATTTATACATATCAGAATTTCGTAACTATATAGATCCTGAAACATTAATAGAGCTACCTTGGGATGAGATGAAAAAATGTTATAAAGAGCAACAGGCATATGAATATGGGAAGGGTTCAGTCACATATAAGGATAATACTAATTATTATAAGGTACAGGGGTTTCCTGTAATGACGGGTAAGACTTTTATTGGTTATGGATATGTTATGCGTGATGTAACACGAGAAAGACAAGTGAATATTTTAAAGGATTCTATATTATCTACTGTATCGCATGAATTTCGTTCTCCATTGACTACGATCTATGGGAGTGCGGACTCTCTTTTAAGACAGGGTGTAACTTGGACTGAGGATGAAAAGACGGATTTTATTAAAGCTATTATTGAGGAAAGTAAAAGATTAGAATATTTAATAGATAATATTATGGATATTTCTAAGATAGAGGCTGGAGTTTTTAAACTAAATCTACATAATGCTAACATTAGTAAAATTACGGCTAGGGTTTTAAAACGTTTAAGGGATAGGTATCCTAAAAATATTTTCAAGGTAGATGATAGAGGGGATCTACCTATTATTGTGATGGATGAACAGAGGATAGAACATGTTCTTAATAACCTATTGGAAAATGCAGTAAAATATTCTTCCGCAGAGAAGGTTATTTATGTAAAATTAGGATATTTAAAAAAAGAAAATATGATAAAGGTGGGAGTAATAGATCAAGGCATAGGGATAGCACCTCAATATCATAAAGATATTTTTAAAAGATTTTATCGTGTTGAAAATAAAATGGCATTACGCATTAATGGTAGTGGCGTCGGGCTTGCTATTACAAAATGGATAATAAAGAATCATGGGGGTTCTATTTGGGTTGAAAGTAGTTTAGGCAAAGGCAGTGAATTTTATTTTACTTTACCATGTAAAAATGTGGAGGGGGAAGAAAAATGAACAAGCTAGTAGCTTTAGTAGTAGATGATGAGTCAAATATTTTACGCTTTATAAGAGCAAATCTCAGGGCTAGTGGATATGAAGTGGTATCTGCTATGACAGGTTTAGAAGCTTTGTCTAAATTTGAAACATCAAAACTGGATGTAATAATTCTGGACATTATGCTTCCGGAATTAGATGGATTAGAGGTGTGTAGACGTATTAGAAAGAAATCAGATGTACCTATCATTATGATTACGGCAAAAGGTGATATGCAGGATGCTGTAGAAGGTTTGAATGCAGGGGCTGACGATTATGTTTCAAAACCTTTTGCAGTAGAAGAATTATTGGCACGAGTTAATGCTGTTTTGCGAAGGGTTAAAAACAACCTTTCGCAAAATTCTTCTGATAGAATTAAACTGGGCAGTCTTTTAATTGATCTAGCACAAAGACAGGTATCGGTTGATGGACATGTAGCACATTTAACTCCTACTGAATTTAAACTTTTAACTTATTTAGCTAATAATGCAGGTAAAGTAGTACATCACGATGAACTATTGGAAGAAATTTGGGGAAGTGAATATAAGGATTGTACCCATTATTTAAGAGTGAGTGTGGGAAGATTAAGACAAAAAATTGAGCGTGATGCTGGAAATCCTGAATATATTGTAACTTGTAGTGGCGTTGGGTACATGATCAAAAATGTAAAGTGCAGTTAAATAACGGATTAGGTTTGTATTTCTCCAAAAAGATATATATAATAAAATTATTGACTTAATAAGTATGGATAGTTATTAAGTTAATGCTATTGAGAATAGTTGTTGAAAATAATAATTAGGAAATTTTGATAAAATGGTGATTTAAAATTATGAGAGATAATATAGTTAAACCAATGGTCATGAGTTATTTTGTGGAGAAGGGTAATTTCACCTGCGCTGGAGAGGCTAGTTCAAAGATAAAAAATAAGTTAATGAAGCTAGGGTTTCCCTCAAGTCTTATAAGGCGTGTAGCGATTGCTACTTATGAAGCAGAAATGAATTTGGTTATTCACTCCTGGGGAGGAGTGATAAAAGCTGAAATCAAACCAGATGTAGTGTGCATCTCAATAACTGATACAGGACCTGGTATACCAAATATAGATAAGGCTATGCAAGAAGGATATTCTACAGCACCAGAGAGCATTAGGGAAATGGGGTTTGGCGCCGGAATGGGGTTACCTAATATGCGAAATTGTGCTGATACATTTAATATAGAATCTCAAAAAGGGAAGGGTACTACTATTAAGATGATTATTAGGTAGGGAACGATTGTTGAACCATTGTTAAACTATTGTTAAACTATTGTTAATGAAGGGGTGAAATTAGGTGGATTCATATTTTCACTCGGTTACTCTTGATGAAGAGTTATGCAGGGGTTGTACAAATTGTATAAAACATTGTCCTACGGAGGCTATTCGTGTTCGTGATGGGAAGGCTAAAATAATCGATGAACGGTGTATTGATTGTGGCGAGTGTATAAGGATCTGTCCATATCATGCAAAATTAGCCATAACTGATCCTTTGGAAAAAATCAAGGGATATGAATATCCGATTGCTCTTCCAGCTCCGAGTTTGTATAGTCAGTTTGGAACTAAATTTACAGTGAATCATATTATTGCAGGTTTGTTAGAATTGGGGTTTTATAAGGTATGGGAAGTAGCATTGGGTGCGGAACTGGTTACTCGTGCAGTAAATGATTTTCTTAGTAATAAGGATTTTCCCAGACCGGTTATTTCTTCGGCTTGTCCGGCAGTAGTCAAATTAATTCAGGTAAAATTCCCTGAACTTATAAATAATATAGTTCCAATTAAGTCACCTATGGAAACGGCAGCTAAGATAGCTAAGGAAGAGATGAGTAAGGCAGGATATCCTTCGGAAAAAGTTGGCGTATTTTTCATTTCACCTTGTGCTGCCAAGGTAACAGGGGTAAAAAATCCGGTTGGTATGAAAAACTCTGCTGTTGATGGTGTCATTGGGATATCCGAAATATATGGACTACTTTTAAGTAAAATAAAAGATATTAAAAAGGCACCTGATTTGCAAAAATCCTCTGGAGCAGGTGTGGGATGGGCAATTAGCGGTGGAGAAAGCAGATTCATTTCAGGACTTCGATATCTTGCTGTTGATGGTGTTGAAAATGTGACTAAGGTTTTGGAAGAAGTAGTAATGGGTAAGTTAAAAGAAGTAGATTTTATTGAAGCGTTGTCATGTGTAGGAGGTTGTGTTGGCGGACCGCTTACTGTAGAAAATCCTTTTATGGCAAAAGCTCGCATAGATTGGTTGGCACGAAATAAAGTGGACAAGCAGCAAGAATTAGCGAAGCATCCTGATTGGCAGGAGCTTATGTTTACGGAAAAAATAAAGCCAATTGAAGTTTTAAAACTGGATGATAATATTGCTATTGCTATGCAGAAAATGGAGAATCTTGAGGTGATTGAAAAATTTTTGCCCGGGTTAGATTGTGGGTCGTGTGGTGCACCTACTTGTCGAGCTTTGGCAGAAGATATTGTAAGGGGACAAGCAGATGAGGTTGATTGCATATTTAAATTAAGAGAGAAAGTAACAGAGATGGCAGAAGGAATGTTGGAAATATCACAAAAGATGCCCCCATCTATTAGAAAGAAAGACAAGTGATTATGTACGGTGTTAGGTAACAAAGGATCCGTAAATTTCAAAATGAATAAATAAAAAAATAAGTAAGTATATCAATTATAGATGGAAGGGGAGAATAAAAATTGAAAGAATTAGTGAAAGTAGTTGGTATTAGAGAAGAAAATTGCATCAATTGTCACAGATGTATAACGGTTTGTCCTGTTAAGCTTTGTAATGATGGAAGTGGAGAATATGTTAAGCTGAATGATTCATTATGTATTGGTTGTGGAGCTTGTATAGAGGCTTGTATTACTGTTCATGATGGTAATGAAGAGAAAAGTGCTAGGTACCCTATTGATGATTTAGAAGCATTTAAAAGGGCTTTATCATCAGGGGAGAAAGTAGCAGCATTGGTTGCACCTTCTGCATATAGTAACTTTGAATTGCCGCAACTTATTACAGCACTAAAAAAGGTGGGGGTAAAAGCAGTCTTTGACGTTTCTTTGGGAGCAGAGATAACTGTTGCTTGTTATCATGAAGCTATTGCATCTGGAAAAGTTAAAACACCAGTCATATCACAACCTTGTCCGGCTATAGTAAAATATATTGAGCTGAAACATCCTGAATTAATTGGTCATTTAGCACCCAGTGGAAGCCCGGTACATGATATAGCGGTTTATGTAAAATCAAAGTATCCGCAGTATACCTTGGCTTTTATTTCACCTTGTTTGGCAAAAAGACGTGAATTTGCAGATAGTCAAATAATTAAATTTAATGTTACATATAAGTCTATTGAGAAGCTGTTCAGAGAAAAAAATATTAATGTTGATGAATTGGAGAAAGGTAGGTTCGATGGACCAGTGGAAGCTGAGGTAGCAGCTAACTTTTCAACACCAGGTGGTCTTAAAGAATCGTACATATATAGGTATCCTCAAACAAAAAAGAGGGTAATAACCAAAATAGAAGGACCATTGGTTTTTTATAAGTATTTAAGTGATTTGGAAAAAGGTATTAAGGAAGATAAGCCTTATTTGCCTGTAGTGGTTGACATATTGAATTGTGAAAAAGGATGTAATATGGGGCCTGGATGTATTAATCATAATAAGTCTATAGATCAGATTGAGGGCATGATAGCTGAACGTGTAGACAACAACGAAAAGAATAATAAGAACAATAAAATATTAAGTAAATTTATAAATAATGTAATAAAAGAGTGCGATTTTAGTTATAAACATTATCAGGATCTTACGGATAATTTCAAAATACAAAGGCCTTCACCTGCAGAATTAGAAAAGGTATATTCTGATATGAATAAAGAATCAGAAATAGATATGCGAAACTGCGGTTCATGTGGATATAACAGTTGTTATGAAATGGCTGTGGCAATTTTTAATGGTTTAAATAAGCCCAACAATTGTCATCTTTATAGGGAAAAAGAGATGTTGCGGGAGAGTAAGATAATACAAGATTCCATGATGAGAGCGGAAAATAATAAAATTCTTTATGAGGAAAAAAGCATTGAAGCAGAGAAAAATGGCGATAAAATCAAAAAAATGCTTTGTCAAGTGTCAGATATTTTTTCAGAAATAACATATAATGTTAAGGAAATATCTTCTAGCTCCGATGCTACGTTCGAAAAGTATTCTGTAATAATTGACAATATATGTAAATTTCAACAATTATCTAGTGAGGTTGTTACTAAAACAAAGAATCTTGTTCCTATTGTGAATACAATTGGTGAGGTCGCTGATCAGACAAATCTTCTTGCCCTCAATGCAGCAATTGAAGCTGCCAGAGCGGGGGAAAAGGGAAGAGGATTTGCTGTTGTGGCAGAGGAGATAAGAAAACTTGCGGATAAGACGAATGAGGAATTAAAGAAGATTAAGCCATTTGTGGAAGATATTATTGATAAAACAAATGTGCAGAATAAGGAAGCGGTGAAGGTCAAAAAATTATCGGAAGAAACTGTGCAGGTTACAGAAACGATGAACGATTCTGTAGAAAAATTAGAGGAACAGATGAAAAATGTATTTATAAAACTTGAAGAATTAAAATAATAGTCATATCAATTGTAATTAGTTAAAGCTTAGGAATTAAAAAAGAGCCCCGACAATTTAATGTGTCGAGGTTCTTTTCGGAAGTTTAAATGTTTGCAAGAGGATTATTCTTCGTTAGCTGCATTGTTTAGGTCAGTGAGAAGACTATCGATATCAATGTTATGAGCACTAGCACCTTGAGCTAGGGTTTCAAAATGTGAAGCAGCACAGCCTACACAGCCCATTCCATGATTCATCAGTATCTCAGCACTTTGAGGATACTTTTGGACAATTTCAGTAATAGACATTTCTTTTGTAATGTTCATTTGTGACCTCCTTATGAAGTAATATTTTTATGCAAATTATTGCTTGCAAACTTTAAAATAGTAGTTCGATAATTTATTATGATGTACCCCTTACTGTATATGTGATATATTAATGTAACAGTGTTATTATAACCTAAAATAGAGATGATGCAACATTTATTTATAATAAAAAAATATAAGGGAAGTGAGTATTATCAAAAGGAAGATAGTAGTACTTGTAGTTTTCTGCTTTGGAATATTATTTTCATCGTGCGGTTGTACTTCTAAAATTACTGATACTAATATTATCAATAATGAGTCCAATAATATTTCTCAAGTAGTAGAAGAAATTCAACCAGAGAAAGAACTTTCAGAGATTAAAGCTAATGAAGCAGGGAAAATAATGATTCTCATGTATCATGTTATTGGAGCTTCTAAAGAGTCAGATTGGGCTCAGACAGCAGAAAATTTTAAACGAGATTTGGAAACGTTGTATGAGCAAGGATATTCTCTTATCAGTCTCAATGATTATCTGGATAATAATATTCAGACTCCTGCAGGGAAAACTCCGATCATTATGACTTTTGATGATGGATCAGTAGGACATTTTAGGTATATTATAGATGAGGATGGTACAAAAAAGATTGATTCCCAATGTGCTGTAGGAATTTTGTTAGAATTTGAAAAAAGTCATTTAGAGTTTGGACATACGGCGACTTTTTATGTAAATAATGATCCGCCTTTTGGTCAAGGAAATTATTGGAAAGAAAAATTGCAAAAATTGGTTGCTCTTGGTTTTGATGTGGGCAATCATACTATGACACATGCAAAGTTAAGTAAACTTACTTCGGATAGCGTACAAAAAGAGTTAGCAGGGTTAGCTAAAATTGTTGAAGAAACGGTTCCTAATTATAAAGTTAATTCCTTGGCTTTACCATATGGGCTTTCACCAAAAGAATACAATTTTGCATTGCAGGGTTCATATGATGGATATTCATATGAGAATAAGGCTGTGCTTAAAGTAGGGGCAAGACCTGCTCTTAGTCCTGTAGTTAAAGGCTTTGATCCAACAAAATTACCACGGGTTCAAGCTAGTACAGGTGAACTTTTTAAGTGGTTGGAATATTTTAAAAATAATCCTGATCAGCGTTATATAAGTGACGGTAATCCAAAAACTATTGCTATACCTGAAGAAAACAAGGAATTATTGGATATCAGCAAGCTGCAAGACAAAACTATAAAATATTGGGTTAAAGTAGAATAATAAATGAAATTATTTTTTATCTTTGATATAATAAATAGGCGTAATAGAATTTTAAGTTGTGTTTAAATTATTTTCAAATGTAATTTCACTTTATTTATGAAGGTAGGATGATAAATATGGCAAAAATTAATGGTTTGACAGGTTTAAGACCCGAAGGAAATAATATTAAAAAAATAACCTGTCCTCCTTATGATGTAATTAAACCTGGTTCAGAAATTGAATCAGTTTTAAAACAGAATGATGATTCTTTATATCATATTACTTTGGGAAGCAATCCACAACAGGCTTTGGGAAAATTGGTTAATAAAGGATACTTAAAAAAAGATAACGTACCTTGTTTCTACGTATATGAGCAAATGTATGGGGAAAGTGTCAGAAGAGGTATACTGACAGCTACAGAAGTTACTGATTACAAGGAAGGAGAAGTAATCAGACATGAAAAGACTTTTGATAATAAGGTTAAAGGCAGGTTGGAGTTAAGAGGAAAAACAGGATATACGTTTGAACCAGTGTTTCTTCTTACCAAAGCACATTTAAGATCTGTATTGGACGAAGTAATTGATAAGTATGATGTGGAATATGAGTTCGTTTCTGATTTTAATGAAGTCTCAGAATTACACGGTATAAGTAATAGGATTTATAGAGTGGAAGAAGAAAGTAGAGAAGGAAAGATTATAAAAGAGATTATATCTTCTGAACCACTGTATATTGCTGATGGACACCATCGATATCATGCGGCTTTGCTTAATCGACAGACTCATTGCTTAGCCTATATTTGTGAATGTACTGATGCTCGTATTTTGGCTTATAACAGGGTTATTAACGGGGTTGTAGATTTTGAAAAGGTAAAAGATAAATTGTCATTGATCTCAACTGAAAAATTTGTTACTCCAGAAAAGCATAGCTTCACTATTTACACCAAAAGAGGGACTTATATTATGAAGGCATGCAATATACCCAATGACGTGGTTGGCAAATTAGATTGTAGCATCTTAGAAAGAGAATTATATCCACAGCTTGGTCTTAATCATGATATGATTACTGATTCACGCTACTTTGATTATTATTCTGAGGATGATTTGGAAAAGATGAAGGAATGTGTTAATTTAGATAAGTATAATCTGGCCTTAGCTTTGCATCCTGTTTCTATTCAAGAATTAATGGAGGTAGCGGATGCCGGGATAGTTAACAATGATATTGTGATGCCAGAAAAGTCTACTTTTTTTGCTCCTAAAATTCTTTCAGGGATATTTATTTATAAACATATTAATGCTTGAGGTTTGCTTGAATAGCTGAACAAATTTCAACTTGTAATAATTAACATGTAGATATTTTATTGTGAGGTGAGGATATGTGGAATGGTAGGAAAATAGTGTTGCGACCGTTGATGGAAGGGGACGCAGAGGTTTTGCAAAAGTGGTACGTTGACAAAGAATTTCGTTTAGCATATAACGAATATGCTAGCGTAGATATTGAATCTATTAAAAAGGAAATAGCTTCGTTTTGCGGAGATACAAAGGATCCAAAGGTCGAGAAGGTCGTATATCTTGTTCAGAGGAAAAGTGATTTGCGTCCTATAGGCGTAGCGGGTTTGCGTAATATTGATAGAATAAATGGTAATGTGGAGTTAGTTCTTGGGATAGGTGAAAAAGATATGCGCTTAGCTGGTTATGGAGTGGATATTCTTATCGTTTTGTTGGATATTGCATATTATCAACTTGGATTAGAAAAGGCTTACTTAAGAATTTATGGTAACAATGATTTGGGAATACGAAGTGCCGTTAGCTTTGGTTTTATTTCAGAGGGTAAGATGAGAAGACAGGTTTTTATGGAAGGAAAGTATATTGATTTGTGGATATTGGGGTTGCTTAAAGGGGAATATGAAGCATTACCGATTGTACCAAAATGGAAGAAAAAGTGTCTTGCAAAGTAAGGGGCATACAGCTAAGTGAAAGACGCTAATTGAGTAGTGACTTTCATTTTTTAAGGAATTATTAAAAAGCGGAGTGTTGTTATGGAAGATTTGCCACGAATTAAAGTTGAGTATAAAGATAAAAAAAATTCTTCAGGGAAAATTGTAAATGGAGTTATTTGTTTGTCAATTTCAAGCAGGTTACTTCCACATAGACAAGAAGAACATATTAATAAGCTAACTGATAAGCTAGTTAATAAGATGAATTGGGCGCAACGTTATGATTTTGATGGGCAAGAGAGCCCTGTTAAAAATGATAGTGATCTTTTATACCTTGCTGAAACCATTAATAAGTCATACTACAAAGTATTTCTAGAGAATGCTACTTTCCATGAGCAAAAAAGCTCTTGGGGAACTTGTAGTTTAAAAACAAAGCAGATATATATATCAACAAGGTTGATAGGTGCTCCCATGGAGCTTTTATGGTATGTAGTAACTCATGAATTATGCCATTTAGCGGAACCTTCTCATAATAGCTGCTTTTGGGAACTTGTTAGTAAGGCTTGTCCTAATTATGTAGAGTGTCGTAACAAGTTAAAGGCATTTGGGATGCAGTGAATTTGATAGCGTGTAGAGATGAGGAAAAGACATTGAAAAAGTTACAGGAATTTGAAAGCATGAGAGGTTTGGCTATTTTAGCAGTGATTATTATTCATGTTACTGCGGAAGCTACAATAGCATATCCTTCAGATACCACTAGATTTATTAGTTATAATATAATAAATAGCCTTGCACAGTTTGCTGTTCCTGTATTTCTTTTTATCAGCAGTGTTGTATTAACTTGGAAACAGACAAAGGAAGAAGTTCCATTATCTAAATTTTACACAAAAAGATTAAAGACAGTAATAGTTCCGTACTTAGTTTGGAGTACCTTTTATTTTATACTTAAAACTGTATGCTTTAGGGGTAGCACAGCTTTATCATTGAATTTTATTGGACGGGAATTAGTAAATGGGACAGCGTATTATCATCTGTACTTTTTACTAATAGTTATTCAGCTTTACTTATTTATTCCGTTAGTTTGTACTTTTATAAAAAAAATGAAGTCATTACATATGATTGTACTGACTTTGTTTTTACAAGTGTTGTTTTATATTTTAAATAAAGCTTGGATTTATGAAATTTACCCACATCCAGCTAATTTATTGGGTAGCTACCTTTCGGTTTTTGTCGTGGGGTGTTGGATTGGTGCAAATTATCAGAAGGTAAAAGCAGTATTTCTTAAGTATAAGGTACATTTGTGGAGCTTAAGTTTATTGGTTGTAATTTGTTATGTCATTATTAATATAAAGCTTAGGATGAATGAACCTGTCGGTTTGATTGTATATTATGGTGCATATCATTTATTTGCCTTGTTTTCATCCCTTAGCATTTGGCTTTTTTTCGTAGAAAACCAAAGTAGCTTTTTCAATATTTTTGGAGCACAATCGTTCCCGATGTACCTTATACATCCTTTGTTTCTTGGAATATGGAATACTTTATGGCATGCGATTGGGTTTTCAACGAATGATTTTCTTTATTTAACCGGACTTTTATTCACAGTCGTTTTTTCATATGTAGCGAGTTGTATTTTTACAAAGTGGAAATTATTGAGCAAGATATTTTTGGCTAGGTAGTGAGCTTATTTTGAGAATTATTCCTGAATTAGATTACGGAAATCAGAGATATTTTCAACTATTTTTTTAGTTACCTCCGGACGATTCATACTATATAAGTGGATTCCATCCACTCCCCAAGAGAGAAGATCAATGATTTGATCCGTAGCGTATATTATTCCTGCTTCTTGGAGAGCAGCACTATTGTGACCGTATTTTTCTAATATTCTTGTAAACTTCTTAGGAAGTGCAGCCTTACTGAAGGACAGACAACGCTCGATTTGTTTTTTGCTTAGCATAGGCATGATACCTGCTGTTATTGGGATATTGATTCCAGCTTGCCGGATTTTATTTATGTAGTCATATAAATGTTCATTATCGAAAAACAATTGGGTAATCAAGAAGTCTACTCCTGCCTCAACTTTCCTTTTTATATAATACACATCAGTTTCAATACAGTCGGATTCAATATGGCCCTCGGGATAACAAGCACCGCCAATACTAAAATTACCTTTTTGTTGGATTTGAAAAACCAAGTCACTAGCGTAGTTGTAATGAAGTGGCGTAGGAAATTTAAAGTTTTTATCTTGCGGAAGATCGCCCCTTAGAGCTAAAACATTTTCAATCTTATTATTTTTAAGCGTGGTCAGGATATCTTCTACTTCATCTTTTGTTGACGAGATACAGGTTAAGTGTGCTAAGGATTCAATACCATATTTATGCTTAATTAGGGAAGCAATTTCAATGGTTTTCCCTTTGCTACTTCCACCGGCACCATATGTAACGCTGATAAAATCGGGATTCAGGTCTTTTAAACCATCTATTGTAGTAAAGATGGTGTCAATAGGGCTATCTTTTTTAGGTGGAAATATTTCAAAGGACAGAACGGCTCGTTTTTTGGTAGCAAAAATATTATGGATAAACACGGATATACCTCCTAATTTTATATTTATAAAAAAGCTGTTTCTAAAGAGAAACAGCTTTTTACTATCTGCTTCTTATCTCTCAGAATAAAATCTGCAGGAAATGACATAATTCCCACCACTCATGATAAGA
>Ga0265294_10004396_pt1 | contig 17640 bp, 28 predicted proteins | sample MunlanPumphouse3_FD_192504 | JGI IMG/M metagenome (GOLD analysis project Ga0265294, IMG submission 192504) | Groundwater microbial communities from a municipal landfill in Southern Ontario, Canada - Pumphouse #3 | ecosystem: Environmental > Aquatic > Deep subsurface > Groundwater | place...
GGACTTCTCGGCGACCAGATGGCTTCTGAACGCATACAAAATGCCATCCATCAATACATCTAAACCAAACCCAGTTTCAGACCCATAGTTTTCGAACAGGTTATCACTGTTCAATTCTTTTTTCACCGCGAAGGGCACGAAGGAACGCGAAGGGTGAAGAATCTGGGATAGATTGAGCTTTGTTTTGTTGCTTTTCTTCGCGTTCCTTAGCGTTCTTCGCGGTGAAAAAAACTCAATCCCTCAAACGTGGTTTGGTTTAATACCATTTTTACTTTGTATTGAGACCAACAAAAGAAGATCTGCCCAGCAAGGTAGAAGCGGCTTCCAGCCGCTTTCTTAGGTCTAAAAAAATAAAAATGGTATAAACACGGCCTGAAAAAAAAGGGGGAGAATCGTGGTATATGATTCTCCCCTTTTTCTTGATACCGCTAGTGTCCTTGAACATATCTGAAAAACATTTTATGAACAAACCTGGTCGTAAAATCAATCTCTCCTGCCAGGGCAATACTCAAAACCTGCTTTTGCAGATCCTTTATATTTTTTTTACCCTCTGGATCATGTAATAAATCCCAGGCTCCGGCCAAAGACGTATTTCCCACTGCGTGTATTTTATGCTGAAGCGAAAGGGGCACGAATCCGAGTTCGACCAAATCAGCAGAAGAAAAATGTTCCCCCAGACTGCCTGCCAAATAAACACTTGTTATTTGATGAGCTTTGATACCTGCATGTTCGAACAACGCCTCCAGAGCATAATTACATGAGGCCTTAACCTTAAGAATTTCCTCTATATCCTGCCCTGTCAGTATGTTAACACCATCCAAATACAACGTGGAACGTCCGTGGTCGTTCTCAATCTGACGACCGATCCGTCTCCCCAGCGGGGTTGTCCCGCACCGCAATCTCCCGTCATCCAGAAGAACTCCTGTTCTGTGAAGCAAAGCCAGAAGGGAGAGATACCCTGATCCAGAAATCCCGTTGTTAATCCTTCCTGTGCCGGGTAAAATCCCTGCGGGGGTCAGCGAAAACGAGGTACAGACTCCACTGCCAGCCATTTTGCCCTGGCTAAGCCCCACGCCTTCAAGGGCTGGTCCCATAGCAACGCTTGTCACCAAAAATTTGTCAGCGGCAAGGGCTAAAACAAACTCACCATTAGTGCCAAAATCTGCAAGGATGAAAGGGTACCGGATCGTCTCTCCAAAAAGATGCTTCAGGTGGCTGATACCACAGGAAATATCCGCCCCTACAAAGGGGGAAAGGAGAGGAGGAATATATACAGTGGGTACATCTGGATCAATACGAACCTTTTCCCCGAAAAAATAATCAAGCACGTAGGGGGCAGTGGCAAGACCTGTGAGCGGCTTGCCCAACAAAAGATACAGCATCACGGCATTGCCGGTAATGACGACTTCGGGTGCATCCTCCCCCAGATTTACGAAACAAAAAAAAGATCTTAACCAGTCGAGAACAGCCTGTTGCAGGGCATCCTGCATTGCATAACCATGCAGAGCGAGTCCCATGCGGGCCATGACATCACTTCCTCCGCCCAGCTGAGGATTAGGACACTGCCCCTTATGTACCTTGTTCTCCTGCCCCCTTTGCGTGCCCTGCCATTTGATAGTTGTGGTACCAATATCAATGGCAACTTTTTCCCAGGAAATACTTGAGGGCGAAAAAGGAGTAACCGGGGCGCCCTGCCTAACCTCTATATGAGTGTTCGGATCAGGATAATGACGGCAGGAAAGCCGCCATCCTTCTTCCAAACATTCTGTGGAGAAGAGTTTAGACTCAACATCATCTGGTCTTGGGAGAGGGACAGAAAGAAAACGGATACGGCACAGTCCGCAATGTCCCAAACCAGAACACAACGGAATACCACGAAAAAAACCGGCTACAAAAAGATTTTGAGCAATCGTCAACCCGGGATCAACAGGAATTTTTCGAAAACGGCCTGGATATTCAACAAGAATTTCAGTCATGGATCATATGGGACGATAGAAAACTAACGCTTTCTTATCATTCTTGTTAGGGGGTGGGTATGATGGGTAAATAAACGCATGAGACTCATGCCTTCAATGGCTCATTTCTAAGGGCAGAGGTCAAAAAAGCTATCAACTTTTGTGTCGCCGGGAACAACTCCCGTTTTTTATGAAAAACGATATAAAAATCACGACTCATCTGCAAACCTTCAATCGGAATAGTCTCAAGTTCTCCCCTATGTAAATAGGGTGCGACAACCATCCGAGAGGTGACGCACACGCCAACACCTGCAAGAATACATCCGAGCATAGCCTGCGTATTTTGAACCTGGATAGCAGTCCGAAGTCCTGAAATATCAATAGAAAAACGTCGTAAACTCCGCTCTAGAGCATTGCGGGTACCTGATCCGGCTTCACGCATTATCCAAGGAAATGCCAGCAATTTATCCATGGAGCATGAAGACATCCCTCGAAATACACCGGGGGCGCCAACAAGAATAAGCTCATCAACCAGCACAGGCTCAAAATGAAGATCTGGATGCTCCGTTGCCGAACCGACCATCCCAAGCATGACATCACCCTTGTTGACGAGATCAATGACGGACGCGGAATCCCCTACCCTAAGATCTATACGAACCTCAGGATACTTGGCAACAAAAGCTGCCAGTAAGGGGGGCAGCAGATAATCTGCAGGGATCGTACTGCCTCCAAGAATTATCGGCCCGGAAACAGCGTGCCTGAGTAAATCAATTTCAGCCTTTGCCATGACAAGGAGATCAAAAATTTTTTGGGCACGGCTATAGAGTATCTCACCAGCCTGCGTCGAAAGCACTGTCCGACCAACACGATCAAACAAAGGAACGCCTAATTCTTCTTCCAGGAGGGCGACATGGGAGCTAATGGTCGGTTGCGACAGAAAAAGTTCCTTGCCTGCTTTTGAAAAACTCCGTGTTTCAAAAACTTTGCTAAACGCCTGAAGTCGTCTAATATCCATATTTACGATCGTGGTTATATATTTTATCGATATTAAAACATATAAAAAAAGGCAGAATAATCTGCCTTTTTTTATATGTCATTATTCGGTAACGGTCTCTGGTTCAGCCTCGACTTTTTCATTTTGCGCAGCATCAACAGATATTTCAGCGGCTTGAGTAAATTCAATCAAAGCCATAGAGGCTGAATCACCTGTACGTGGCGCCCCGAATTTAACAATTCTGGTGTATCCACCGCTTGCTTGAGCAGAAAAACGGGGGCCAATCTCGTCAAATAATCTCTTGACCAAAGAATGGTTCCCAAGGACCTTATATGCTGCACGGCGAGCGTTTAAATCATTTTTGAGTGCAAGGGTAATCAAAGGCTCAACAAACTTACGAAGTTCTTTAGCTTTGGGTACCGTGGTCCGAATCCGTTCATGGACAATCAATGACCGAGCCATGTTACGAAACATGGCCTTTCTGTGCTCCATGGTACGGTTTAGCTTTCTTCCTGATTTTTTATGCCTCATCTTCTTCTGACCTCTTCAACCATTCTTGGTACTTTTCTTCAAAATTATCGAACTTCATCCCGAACTCAAGTCCCATAGATTCAAGAACACGGCGAATATCTTCAAGAGATTTACGTCCAAAATTCTTTGTCTTGAGCATCTCATTTTCAGTCTTCTGCACAAGCTCTCCTACGAGATGAATGCCTGCGCTTTTAAGACAATTACTCGCCCGGACAGGAAGTTCCAAATCTTCAATACTTTTGAAGAGATTGGGATTGATCTCCTGGATAGCGGATACGTTTTGACGCTCTATGTCGGCAGTGGTCTCATCGAAATTAATAAAAACGCTGAGCTGATCTTTAAGAATCTTGGCACTATATGCCAATGCATCATCAGGAGTAACTGACCCATCGGTCCAGATTTCCATAATCAACTTATCGTAATTGGTCATTTGACCAACCCGAGCCTGCTCTACGTGATAAGCCACTTTTTTCACGGAAGAAAAACTTGAATCTAAAGGAATGATCCCGATTTCGCTTTCAAGTCCTTCATGCATTTCAGCCGGAACATATCCCTTGCCCATGCGAACTTCCATTTCTACAACAAATTCGATGGGCTCAGTCAAAGTCGCAATATGCTGATCGGGATTCAAAACATGAATGTTCTGATTGCCCTGGATAGCAGAAGCGGTAACCTCTCCCTTGTCGTTCGCAACCAGCTGAAGGCGCTGGGGCTCACTTGTAGTAGAGGCAAATTTGACCTGCTTGAAGTTAAGTATAATATCCGTAACATCTTCTACAATTCCGGGAATAACTGTAAATTCATGCTGGATACCGAGAATTTTGATAGCGACTATGGCCGATCCCTGCAAAGAAGACAAAAGTACACGACGCAAAGAGTTACCTATAGTAGTCCCAAATCCTCGTTCAAGGGGCTCACAAACGAACTTTCCATGATACTCGTTCGATTTTGCGTCGCGCACGATACGTTCGGGTTTAACGAGCTCAGACCAGTTTCTAATATTCACTGATCGTTCACTGTTGGTTTCCGTCATAGAGAGCACCTATATTATTTTGAATACAGTTCAACAATCAGCTGTTCATTCATTGGGAAGGTGATGTCATCACGAACAGGAAGAGCCTTGATCGTACCCTTAAGAGCGGTAGTATCAACTTCCAACCATGCGGGCACACCACGTCTAGCAACGACTTCCTGGGCCTCTTTGATAACCAAGCTATTTTTGCTTCCTTCACGGACCTCAAGAACATCGCCGTCCTTGAGTTGGATGGAAGGAACCGTAACTTTATGTCCATTAAGCATGAAATGACCATGCTGGACAAGCTGACGAGCCTGACTGCGAGAATTGGAAAAACCCATTCTGTAGGCAACATTGTCGATACGTTTTTCAAGCAGCATTAACAAATTTGTACCAGCGATACCTTTTTTACTTTCTGCTGTTTTGAAATAGCTTCTGAACTGCCCTTCAAGAACACCATACATACGGCGAACTTTCTGCTTTTCACGCAACTGGATTGAATAGTCAGTTGGCTTGCGACGCATACGACCGTGTTCCCCAGGAGGAGTCGGACGACGTTCAAATGCACATTTGTCCGTATAGCAACGGTCACCTTTGAGAAAAAGCTTTTCTCCTTCGCGCCGGCAAAGCTTACATTTTGCTCCAGTATATCTAGCCAATTTCTAATCCTCCTTTAAACCCTACGTCTTTTCGGTGGTCTGCAGCCATTATGAGGGATAGGAGTCACGTCACGAATAAAAGTGACTTTCATCCCTGCGGCATGAATGGCACGCATAGCAGACTCACGTCCGGCACCAGGGCCTTTCACCAGCACGCCAACGGAACGCATCCCGAGATCCTGTGCACGTTTTGCTGCAGTCTCGGCAGCCTTCTGAGCAGCAAAGGGAGTGCTTTTACGTGACCCTTTAAAACCAGAAGTTCCGGAACTAGCCCAGCTTACGACGTTCCCGACAATATCAGTAAACGTGATAATAGTATTATTGAAAGTTGCACTGATATGTACAATACCAGTGGGAACATTCTTTTTTTCCTTTCTTTTCATTCCCTTCTGAGGCCTAGCCATGACTTCTCCTCACTACGTTACTTTTTGCGACCAACTGCAGCCCGTTTTCTACCTTTCCGAGTGCGGGCATTTGTTTTGGTCTTTTGCCCTCTGACCGGAAGGCCACGTCTGTGCCTCAGTCCACGATAACAGCCAATATCCATAAGACGCTTTATATTACTCGTCACTTCACGCCGAAGATCACCCTCAACCTTGTGGTTGTCTTCAAGCTCGATACGAATTTTTTTTACTTCATCGGCTGTGAGGTCATCGGTTTTTTTGGTCCAGTCAGTGCCAGTGGCATCCAAAATACTCAATGCCGTAGCATGACCGATTCCATAAATGTAGGTCAGAGCAATATCTAGTCTTTTATTTTTAGGTAAATCAATACCTGCAATTCTCGCCACAACTTCCCCCTACACTAGCCTTGTCTTTGTTTATGTCTTGGATTTTCACAAATGACACGAATTGTCCCCTTACGCTTGATAATCTTACATTTAGGACAAATCTTTTTTACAGATGGTCTTACTTTCATAACTCCCCCAAAATATGTTTCTCATAGACCGTACAGAAACAGGTCTGCCCAAAATAAAAGCCTTCCTGCTCAACCGATCGTCAGGGCCAAGGGAACAAAGATCGAGAAAAAAGCTACCGCCTTCCCTTGATCTTTCCTTTAGTCATCAGACCATCGTACTGCCCGGTAATCAGATAAGATTGAACCTGACTCATGGTGTCCATAGCAACACCAACGACAATCAACAGGGCTGTCCCTCCATAATAAAAGGGGACATTAAACTGTCTGATCATCATCATGGGAAAAATACACACCACTGAAATATAGATCGCGCCCCAAAATGTCAGCCGGCCCAAAACCTTGTCAATGTATTCTTTGGTTTTCACACCTGGCCGTATGCCAGGAACAAATGCACCCTGCTTCTTTAAATTTTCAGCAATATCTTTTGGATCAAAGATAATAGCCGTATAAAAGAAACAAAAAAAGACGATCATGGCAACATAAACAATATTATATACCAATGACCCAGGGTTGAAAAAGGATGATAGCTGCTTGATCCACTGCACATTGGAAAAATTGGCAATGGTGGCAGGAAACATGAGTATGGAAGATGCAAAAATGGGTGGGATAACTCCTGCAGTATTGACCCGCAAAGGCAAATGACTGCTTTGACCACCATACAAACGCCTTCCCATCATGCGCTTGGCATACTGAATGGGAATCCGACGCTGTCCTCGTTCAACAAAAATAATTCCAACCAGGACAGCACCCATCACAATAAGAACAAACAATCCAACAAAAACGCTGATTTCTCCAGTGCCCATCAAACGAACAGAATTAAAAAGACCAGCAGGAAACCTACATACGATACCGGCAAAAATGATGAGCGAGATTCCGTTCCCAAGTCCGGATTCAGTAATCTGTTCCCCAAGCCACATGATCAGTACGGTTCCGGCCGTTAAGGTCAAGATAGTGATCAAACGGAAGGACCATCCGGCCATAATGACAACAGGAGCTCCTGTTGGGCTGGCCATACTTTCCAGCCCGATGGCAATACCGAGTCCCTGGACAAGAGTAATAAGCACGGTACCGTACCGTGTATATTGCGTAATTTTTTTCCGACCGGCTTCGCCTTCTTCCTTGCTCAGCCTTTTCAGTTCGGGACTGACAACTGTCAATAACTGAATGATAATGGAAGCGGAGATATACGGCATGATCCCCAAAGCGAACACAGAAAGATTACGCAAACCGCCACCGGAAAACATGTCGAACAGTCCGAAAAGGGTATTCTGTGCATTGGCAAAAAAATCTGCAAGGGCATTCCCATCAACACCGGGAATGGGAAGATGGATGCCCATGCGATAGATAGCCAAAAAAACAAAGGTAAAGAGAACTCTTCGTTTAAGCTCCTGTACGCCTGAATTCATTGGTGCCGGCATAGTGGATTACCCTTCGATAGCAGTGGCTTGCCCACCGGCCTGTTTAATTTTTTCAACAGCCTTTTTGGAAAAAGCATGGGCCGTTATCTTGAGTGCACAGGAGACATCTCCGTCCGAAAGAACTTTGATCGGCCCATCATTCTTAAAAAAAGGACACGCGGTAAGCTCATCAAAGGATATTTCCTGAGCATCAGGAAAAAACTTGCGCAGTTGATCAAAATTGATAGTTTGATATATTACCCTAAATGGATTTTTGAATCCACGTTTGGGCAATCGTCTCAGCAAGGGCATCTGTCCACCCTCAAACCAGGCAGGAACACCACCACCTGAACGAGAGTTCTGTCCCTTGTTTCCTTTTCCACTTGTACATCCCTGTCCAGTAGCAGAGCCTCTGCCGAGGCGCTTACGGTCAGCACACTGCTCTGGGTACGGGTAAAGTTCGTGCAGATTCATTACTTCACAACCTCTACTAGATGAGAGACTCGTTTAATCATGCCCATTGTGCATGCATTATCAGGAAGTTCGTTATTGGAGCTAATCTTAGTAAGCCCTAAGGCCCTTACAGTCTTTCGCTGCGTTGGAGTAGCACCAATAATACTTCTGACAAGCTTAACCTTGATCATGGGGTCACCTATTTTCTGGTAATAGTTATTTTCTTCCCACGAATTTTGCTGACATCCTCTGCACCGCGAAGACTCTCAAGGCCTGCAAAAGTAGCTCGCAAAACATTATGGGGATTGTTCGTACCGATAGCCTTTGTCAGGATATCATGGACACCGACGGCCTCCATTATGGCACGGACAGGACCACCAGCAATAATACCGGTACCCTCAGAGGCAGGCTTCAGCAAAACCCGCCCTGCACCAAAAATACCTGTCGTCTGGTAAGGGATGGTCCCTTCAAGGAGACAAACCTTTTTCATCGAACGTTTCGCTCTATCAGCGGCTTTTTTAATGGCATCTGGAACCTGATTTGCCTTTCCAAGGCCATAACCAACAGATCCCTGCCCATCGCCGACAACGACAAGTGCACTAAAGCTGAAGCGACGTCCGCCTTTGACAACCTTGGCGACTCTGTTGAGATAGACGACTTTTTCTATAAATTCGCTCTCAGTCTGCTGCATGAATGACCTCTATTAAAATTTTAATCCGGCTTCGCGTGCGCTGTCTGCAAAGGCCTTGACTTTACCATGGAAGATATATCCATTCCTGTCGAAAACAACCGTAGTAATGTCCTGTTTAAGGGCTGCTTCTGCGACAAGCTTACCTATAGCTTTTGCAGCTACGATATTCGCTGAAGAATTCTTAAATTCTTCTACAGCCATCGTTGACGAAGAGGCCAAGGTTGTCCCGGCATCATCATTTATCACCTGAGCGGAGATATGCTTATTAGAACGAAAAATAACGAGACGAGGTCTCTCCGCAGTGCCGAATATTTTTTTTCGGATGCGTATTTTTCTTTTGATTCTCGCTGCTTTCTTACTCAATTTCATTGGTCTACCTACTTAGCACCTGATTTTCCGGCTTTGCGGCGAATCTGCTCATTAACGTATTTGATACCCTTGCCCTTATAAGGCTCAGGCGGTCGGATTCTTCGAATCTGAGCGGCTGCTTCACCGATAACCTGCTTGTCACAGCCGGAAAGAGCAATTTTGTTGCCTTCAACTTTCCCGGCCACACCAGCAGGGAGATTGAAGTGCACAGGATGTGAGTACCCAACATTTATCTCAAGGATGGACCCCTTGAGATTGACCTTATAACCGACACCAACAAGCTCGAGTTCCTTCACAAACCCCTGCGATACTCCTGCCAACGCATTAGCAAGCAGAGATCTGCGCAGCCCGTGCTGGCACTTGGTGATGCGATCATCATCATCACGAGTCACATGCGCCTGAGCATCAATTTCCTCAACATGAATTTTCTCGTGTAAGTCTACAGTAATAGTTCCCTTGGGGCCGTTAACAATGACTTGTGAACCACTAACCTTGAGTTCAACACCCTTGGGAATACTGATCGGCTTATTTCCTATTCTTGACATAGCTTCCTCACTACCAAATCTCGCAGAGGAGTTCTCCGCCGATTCCCATTTCTTTGGCCTTTCCTCCCTCAAGAATACCCTTTGAGGTTGAAAGAATGCAGATCCCAAGTCCATTCTGAACTGCAGGAATATCTGCTTTACGGACATAAACACGACGACCCGGCTTGCTCATCCGTTTGAGACCGGAAAAAGCAGGGGTTCCTTCTTGATATTTCAGTCGGATATCAATCGTCTTCTCATTGATTTCGAAATCCTGAATATATCCCTCATCCTTAAAAATGACGACCATAGCAGCTTTGGTCTTGCTCGCAGGGACAGACATGCTCTCATGGAGGGCCATTTGCGCATTGCGAATTCGGGTCAGGATATCTGCAATTGGATCAACTACTGACATGTGCGAATTCCTCGTTTACCAGCTAGATTTTCGTACGCCTGGAAGCTCACCGGCCAGGGCCATGTTGCGAAAGCAGATACGACAAATACCAAAACTACGCATAAAGGCTCGTGACCTGCCGCATAATGGACATCTGTTATATTTGCGGGTGGAAAATTTTGGCTTCCGCTGAGCTTTGACCACTAATGATGTTTTTGCCAAAACACTTCTCCTTTAGTCCTTGAAAGGCATGCCAAGAAGATCTAACAGCCTTTTCCCTTCCTTGTCGGTCTCGGCGGAAGTAACAATGGTAATATTCATGCCCTTGACACGATCCACATTATCCACAGTTATCTCAGGAAAAATTGTGTGGTCCTTAATGCCCAGGGTAAAATTGCCTCTACCATCAAAACCTTTGTCGGGTATCCCACGGAAATCTCTTACACGAGGCAAAGCAACGTTAAGGAGCTTATCAAGAAAATACCACATCCTTTCACGGCGCAAGGTGACAACACAACCAATGGGCTGTCCCTCACGCAGCTTAAATGCAGCGATAGACTTTTTAGCACGCGTAACCATTGCTTTTTGACCGGCAATCAGGGTCATTTCCTTAGCGGCATCCTGGATAAGCTTGTTATCCTGTGTACCTTCGCCAAGCCCCATGTTCAAAGAGACAAACTTGAGACAGGGTATCTGCATTGTTGAAGAATAATTAAATTCATTCTTCAACTCCGGGGCTACTTTTGTTTTGTATACTTCACTCAGTCGCGTCATAATAGTACCCTAACTCATAACTTCGTTACATTTTTTGCAGTAACGAACCTTTTTTCCGCTCTCAGCGATCTGATAACCAACACGCGTAGGCTTTGTACACGCGTCACAGATCAACTGGACGTTCGAAACATGCAGGGGAGCTTCCTGATCGACAATCCCACCCTGCTCATTTTTGTAAGGGTTGGGTTTAACATTGCGTTTGACCATATTAACATTTTCTACAAGGAGGAGATCTTTATGCTTATAGATCTTCTTAACTTTCCCCGTCTTTCCCTTGTCCTTGCCTGCAAGGACAATCACAGTATCATCTTTATGAATTTTCCTGGTTTTCATAGTATATCCTATAAAACCTCAGGCGCCAGTGAAACAATTTTCATGAAATTTTTTGCTCGAAGTTCTCTTGCTACAGGACCAAAAATACGGGTCCCTACTGGCTCGAGGGTCTTGCTGAGAATCACAGCTGAATTGTTGTCGAATCGGATAAACGAGCCATCAGCACGGCCAACTTCTTTCTTGGTCCGAACAATAACAGCTTTCATAACATCGCCTTTTTTAACCTTAGAATGCGGCATCGCTTCTTTAACGGAAACAACAATCAAATCTCCGATACCAGCATAACGGCGATGGCTACCTCCAAGCACTTTAATGCAACATACCTTTTTAGCACCTGAATTATCAGCTACATCGAGAGTAGACTGTACTTGTATCATCTTCTTCCCCTACAGAGCCTTTTCAATAATTTTCTTGAGGTGCCAGCGTTTCCGGGCGCTTAGAGGTCGGTGCTCAATAATCTGGACCTTATCCCCCAGTCCACATTCGTTCAAAGGATCATGAGCCATAAACTTCTTTCTGCGACGAATATACTTCTTCAGTACCGGATGCTTGATGAGCGTTTCCACGCGCACGACGACAGTTTTGTCGTTCTTATCACTGACAACAAAACCCGTCAGAAGCCTCTTGTTATTCTTTTTTTCGATTGTCTCCATATCTAACTCACCATCTCCTTTTCACGAAGGGCCCCAAGGATACGCGCAATATTCTTCCGTACGCCTGATATCCTCTGTGTATTTTCCAACTGGGCCGTAGCATGCTGAAAACGAAGATTCATCAGCTCCTGACGGTATTCAGCCACTTTTTCCTGGAGCTTGTCGATACTGAGGGCATTAATTTCTGAAGCTTTCATTTATGACTCCTTAACCACAATCTGGGTCCTGAAAGGCAGCTTATACGAAGCAAGCTTCAAAGCACGTTTGGCCAGCTCGACATCAACTCCTTTAATTTCATACAAGACCTTACCTCTCCGCACAGGAGCACACCACCCGCAGGGAGCTCCTTTACCTTTACCCTGACGGGTTTCAGCAGGTTTGGAGGTTATCGGTTTGTCCGGGAAGACACGAATAAAAACCTGCCCTCCTCTCTTGATATGACGCATCATTGCTATACGGGCAGATTCAATCTGTTGGCTGGTAAGCTTGCCGCTCTCGAGTACTTTTAAACCAATTTCGCCAAAAGAAATCAAATTCCCCCGGGAGGCAGCTCCTTTAATTCTGCCTTTATGATGCCTTCTATATTTAACCTTTTTAGGACTAAGCATTGTTAACGCCCCTCTTGTAAAATATCACCCTTGTAGATCCATACCTTGACGCCAATAACGCCATAGGTAGTAGCTGCTCGGGCATAGCCATAGTCGATGTCTGCACGCAGGGTATGCAACGGGACTCGTCCCTCACGCTGCCATTCGGTTCTGGCGATTTCAGCTCCACCAAGACGGCCGGAGCAAGAGACCTTAATCCCTTGAGCACCAAACTTCTGAGCAATCATAAGAGTACGCTTCGTAGCCCTACGGAATGCCACACGTCTTTCAAGCTGCATAGCAATATTTTCGGCTACAAGTTGTGCATCGGTCTCGGGACGTCGAATCTCATTGACTTCAATGACAAACTCACCAGAAAATTTATTTTTCAGATCGGCCCGAAGTTTTTCAATTTCAACGCCTTTACGACCAATAACGATACCCGGACGTGCAGTGGACAGGATCAGACGGATCTTATCTGCAGCGCGCTCAATTTCGATTTTGGAAATACCGGCATGATAGAGCTTTTTCTTAACGTATGTCCGCAATTTTTTGTCTTCACAAACAAAGGCAGGATAGTCCTTAGTCGCAAACCAGCGAGAAAGCCAGCTTTTATTATATCCTAAGCGGAAACCATATGGATGTACTTTCTGACCCAAAGCAATGTCCTCCTATAGCTCATCAACAATTACAGTAATGTGGCTTGTACGCTTGAGGATGCGATAAGCTCGGCCCATTGCCCTTGGTTGGATTCTCTTCAATGTCGGACCTTCGTTGATCAGAACACTTTTAACGAAGAGATTGTCCACATCCAATCCGGTGTTGGCTTCTGCGTTTGCAATAGCCGAATCCAACACAGTTGAGATTATTTTTGCGGCTTTTTTAGGGGTAAACTTAAGGATATTGATTGCATCCTCAACGGTTTTCCCACTAATATTTTTTGCGACAAGCCGTGTCTTCTGTGCAGAAATGCGCATGTATTTTGCAGTTGCTTTCACTTCCATTGTACTACTTCCCTTTTACCTGGCTTCGTTTGTCACCAGCATGGCCCCGAAAAGTTCTGGTCGGAGAAAACTCGCCCAGCTTATGCCCAACCATATTTTCAGTAACGAAAACAGGGACAAACTGCTTTCCGTTGTGGACAGCAAATGTCATCCCAACCATTTCAGGAATAATTGTCGAACGCCTTGACCAGGTTTTGATTACCTGACGACTATTATCCGTTGTGGCTCGGTCAACTTTGGCCAAGAGATGATCATCTACGAAAAAACTTTTTTTTAGTGATCTAGGCATGATATCTCCTACTTCTTGCCACGGCGCTTAACGATTAACCGCGATGACTGCTTTTTGGGATTTCTGGTTTTGTATCCCTTTGTGGGCTTGCCCCAAGGTGTTACGGGATGACGTCCACCGGAGCTACGTCCTTCACCACCACCCAGAGGATGATCAACAGGATTCATGGCTACGCCGCGAACTTCAGGACGCTTGCCTTTCCAGCGACTACGACCAGCTTTACCAATGGTGATATTTTCTGATTCGAGATTACCAACCTGACCAACCGTCGCCATGTTTGTGGAAAGAACCCTGCGGACTTCACCTGAAGGAAGCCTCAGCAAGACATACGTTCCTTCCTTAGCAACCAGCTGGGCATATGTGCCAGCAGATCGCGCCATCTGGCCGCCCTTCCCGGGATACAATTCAATATTATGAATAATCGTTCCCTGAGGAATTTTTACAAGAGATAATGCATTGCCTGGCTTGATATCAGCCTTGTCGCCGGCAATAATCTGATCCCCAACCTTCACACCGTTAGGAGCAAGAATATATCTTTTCTCCCCGTCAGCATAATGTAGCAGAGCAATACGTGCGCTACGATTAGGATCATACTCGATAGTTGCAACTGTTGCGGGGACATCAAGCTTATTCCTTTTGAAATCGATAACCCGATACAGTCTCTTGTTTCCACCACCACGCCTGCGGGAGGTGATACGTCCATTATTGTTACGTCCACTTTTACGGGTAAGGCCCGTGGCCAAACCTTTTTCGGGGAACGAACGGGTAATTTCCTCAAACGTGGAAACCGTCTGTGATCTCCTACCCGGTGAGGTAGGTTTTAATTTACGTACTGCCATCCCTAAACCCCTTCAAAAAAATCTATTTTTTCGCCCGGTGTAAGATTGACGTAGGCCTTTTTGTACCCCGGCACCCTGCCGATGGCACGCCCCATTTTCTTCCGAACCCGTGGTCTGTACTTGATAACATTGACCGACTGGACATGGACGTTAAAAAGTTCTTCAATTGCCCTTTTGACCTCGTACTTAGAGGCCGACGGATGTACATAAAAGGCAAGTTTATCATCCTGCTCTTTCATAAAAGCGGACTTTTCGGAGAGCAGGGGCTTAATAAGTACCTGTGTGTTTTCCATCTTATTGTAACCTCTCCTGGAGCTTCCCTACTGCGCCCTGCTCAATAACGAGCTGCGGATGCCGTAAGATATCATAAACATTCAGCGCATCCAGCGTCTTTACCTCGACCCCGGGAACATTGCGTACCGAAAGGGAAAGATTTTTATACTCTTCAGGGATAACAATCAAGACTTTTTTCAGACCCAGCTGATCACGCATAGCTAGAAATTTTTTAGTCTTGACCTCTGCAAGTTCAAGAGAATCAACAATCATCAGGTCATCCTGAACGAAACGAGATGACAATGCCATTTTGAGAGCAAGACGTCTGACCTTCTTATTGACCTTAAAACTATAGTCTCTGGCCTGAGGACCAAACGCAACTGCTCCACCTCGCCACAAAGGAGAACGCACGGTGCCAGCCCGAGCGCGACCGGTTCCCTTCTGCTTCCAAGGTTTTCTTCCCCCGCCACGGATCAGCGCACGATTCTTCACACCAACAGTACCCGACCTTTGAGCTGCGCGGTAAGCCCGAACAACAAAATGCAGGATCTCGGGTTTCACATCTACAGAAAAGATATCGTCAGCCAAATCCATCTCGCCAACAACATTTTTTTCTTGGTTGTATATTTTTGCCATCGCCATTGTAGTTCTCCTTAGCTCCTCTTGCGAAGAAAGACTATTCCCTTCTTCGGACCGGGGATCTGCCCCCGGATAATCACAAGGTTATCCTGAGGACGAACATCAACCACCTCAAGATTCAGACAGGAGACATTTTTGTTGCCCATCTGACCGGCCATCTTCTTACCCTTGTCTACCTTTCCGGGGAATGCGCACTGTCCAATACCACCCGTGGAACGATGGACCTTTTCATGGCCATGAGATGCAGGAGCTCCAGCAAAATTCCAACGCTTCATAGGGCCGGCGAAACCACAGCCTTTAGAAGTCCCACGAACATCAATTCTTTCACCGGGCTTAAAGATATCTGCAGTTATCTCCTGGCCAACCTCATATGCGTCCACATTTTCCGTGCGAAACTCATTGACATGGCGATAGAAACCACAATCAGCTTTAAGCTGATGACCACGTTCAGGTTTGGTCAGACGATGTGATGCAATTTTCTCAAATCCAACCTGAATAGCATTATAGCCATCAGTTTCTTTCACCTTTTTCTGGATAACAGGACAAGGCCCAACTTCTACCACAGTAGCAGGAACAACAGTTCCATCCTCTGCAAAAATGCGGGTCATGCCGAGTTTTTTTCCAACAAGGCCTAATATTTTTTTCATGGCTTACTCACTTTTCGCTACTAGAGCTTAATTTCGACATCAACACCGGCAGGGAGATTAAGCTTGCCCAGGGCATCAACGGTTTGCTGAGTAGGTTCGAGAACATCAAGAAGCCGCTTATGGACTCTTATTTCGAACTGTTCACGCGATTTTTTGTCAACATGGGGAGAGCGCAGAACCGTAGTCTTGTGAATGCGCGTCGGCAAAGGGATGGGACCGGCAATGCTGGCACCCGTGTTTTTTGCTGAATCAACAATCTCTGCTACGGCTTTATCTAAGATACGATAATCATACGCACGTAATTTAATTCTTATTTTATCGCTATTCATGACTCATTTCCTAAGTGTTGCGAAAAATCCGGGTTAGCCTTCCGAGAATCATTGGAAACAACATCCTCGTGGAGAATCTTTCGTAATCTGCTAAAGCTTCTTCAAAAGCTCTTCGGCAACGGATACCGGAACTTTTTCATAATGATCAAAAAGCATCGAATATGTCGCTCGGCCCTGGGTTTTAGAACGCAAATCCGTTGCATATCCGAACATACTGCTCAAAGGAACATGGGCACGGATAATCTGTGTGCCCATACGGGATTCCAAACTTGTCACCTTACCACGGCGTCCACTTACGTCACCCATAACATCTCCGAGATAATCATCGGGAGTAAGGATTTCGACAAACATGATCGGTTCAAGAATAACCCCGCCAGCCTTGCGGCAAGCTTCTTTGATGGCCATGGACCCGGCGATAAAGAAAGCCTGTTCGGAGGAATCCACTTCATGATACGAGCCATGAACGAGGGCGACTTTGAGATCCACAACGGGAAAACCTGCCATAACGCCACTGGTCAGTGCGCTTTGAATACCCTTATCGATGGAAGGAATATATTCTTTGGGAATAAGACCACCAACGACTTTATTCTCAAATAAATACCCGGCACCAGGCTCCTGAGGCTCAACCTCGATGACAACATGACCGTACTGACCTCGACCACCAGACTGCTTGGCATATTTAAGATCCTGTTTAACAGCCTTGGTAATGGTCTCACGATAGGCAACCTGCGGCTGGCCAACATTGGCATCGACACCAAATTCACGAACCAACCGATCAACAATGATTTCAAGATGCAATTCACCCATGCCAGCAATTAACGTCTGGTTGGTCTCCTCATCTGTCTTGACCCGGAAAGAAGGATCTTCCTTGGCAAGCTTCTGCAGAGCACTGCCCAGAGCATCACGGTCTGCCTTGGTCTTGGGCTCAATGGCCACTTCAATAACCGGATCAGGAAAATCAATGGATTCAAGGAGTACAGGACGTTCCAGCGCACACAAGGTTTCTCCGGTAGCCGTATATTTCATACCAACAGCAGCCACGATATCACCCGCATAGGCAACCTTAGTTTCCTCACGCTTATTAGCGTGCATATGAAGAAGTCTGCCAATGCGCTCTTTTTTCCCCGAAGCAGCGTTAAGTACAGTCGTTCCGGTGGCAAGTGTTCCAGAATAAAGACGGAGAAACGTCAGATGACCAATAAAAGGATCGGACATCAACTTAAACGCCAGAGCACTCAACGGAAGGTCATCATCACAGATACATTCAATCTGCTCTTCAGAGCCGGGAACATGACCGACCATTGCCGGAATATCCAGAGGGGAAGGTAAATATTCCACGACGGCATCAAGCAAAGGCTGAACACCTTTGTTCT
>Ga0265294_10004397_pt1 | contig 17639 bp, 15 predicted proteins | sample MunlanPumphouse3_FD_192504 | JGI IMG/M metagenome (GOLD analysis project Ga0265294, IMG submission 192504) | Groundwater microbial communities from a municipal landfill in Southern Ontario, Canada - Pumphouse #3 | ecosystem: Environmental > Aquatic > Deep subsurface > Groundwater | place...
GTATGGATACAATTGCCGCAGGTCGTACAAACAGCTTCGTTCAGAATGACCACACCGTGTTTCACGAGGAGTGCCTTCTCTTTACAGTAAGCCACACACGTGCCGCAGCCGGAACACAGGGTAGGGTTTCGGATAGGTTTCCGGACACCGATGATTCCGATATCACTGACCCAGCTGGAAACACAGGAATTCGGACAGGACGACACTGCAATGCGGATTCGAATCGGAAGCTCCATCCGGAAAAACCGTGCATCGATTTCTTTCGCTAAACCACTACTATCGATGTTTGCAAGTTTGCACCTGTCTGTACCTGGACAGGCGACCACGTTAACCACTTCGGCAAACTCCGCTCCGACAGGGGTCCCGTTATTTTCCAGCAGATCCACCATTGATTTGAGATCATGCGGGTTCACATGGGGAATCTCAATCGACTGACGGTTTGTCAGATGCAGGGAACCGTTGCCGAATTTTCTCGCAATATCAGCAAGGCCGGACATTTTATCCGGAGTAATATCTCCTGCGGGGATACGTATCCGCACCGTACAGAAATCTGCATTTTTCTGTGTGATGACACCTCCCAGAGTATGAACCTCCGGACCACTCCGCTCATAAAATATGCTCATAGGATCTCAGGGATCCCCGAAAAAAGAAATGATGTGGACAGCATCATTTTTTCAGATAGAGTTTCGCATAAATCGGCAGACCTTTGCGTGTCGGGTGGCGTTCTCCCTGATCTCCGTCATAGATAGTAAATACGGCCTTGGTCCCGCCGATGGTAAGTTCAGTCTCGCCGGCTTTAACATATCCGGGCATCATCACGTCAACTGTTCCGAAGAGATAAATCTCTCCTCTCGTTGCCTGTCCGCCTAATCTGCTTTTTGCATTGCCGTGGATGATGACCTTTCCGCCATCCGCGTGGGTCATGACATGGACATCGACGTTGCCGCCGATTTCGATTTCGCCGCCGGTCATGAAAGTCGCACAATCGCTGCCGACATTTCCTGCTACGGTAATCTTACCCTTGCTCATACCGCGCCAGTCTCCTCTATATGCTGCTCCAAGATAATTTCCGGCGTTACCCGTGATATTCAGTTCGCCGCCGCTCATCGCGGTCGCAGCAAAATGACCTACACTGCCGTTCACCGTAATCTTTCCACCGCTCATCCATGAACCAACATACATATCGGCATCACCATTCAGGACAACCTCACCGGTTGACATCCTGGCACCGATATATTTCACTTTCGTGAAATCGCCGTTAAAGACGAGACGGGTTTCATCTGCGGTCGGTCCGGTCTCACCGGAAACGGTGAAATAGTCGCCTATCTTCTCTACCGTTTTTCCGATAAAAACCGGAAGTTCAGCTATCTCGTCCGCTTTTTTTCCGGCGAGTGCATCAGGCGTGAAACAATCGGCTTCCAGAAAGAGGTCGGGCTGCTTTTTGATGGTAATTGTTACTGTATTCATACGAATCTCTCCTTATTGTATCGCATCGATCTGTACGACGCACGGGTTTTTCATGAATTCATGTTCATTGACTTCGTAGTTGTTCTTATTGACGGTATAATACTTGACAAATGTCTGATCAATGTCACGCTCGACCTGACGGTTGGGTGTGGTTTTTACATCGACCCAGTATGTTTTCTTATTACCGTTGCTGACAACCTCTCCGTCGTTGAGGATGACTTCGCCTGATTTTATCAGGTATTTTGCATGGGAAAATGCCCATTCAATCTTTTCCGGATCGGATTCGGTCTCGGGATTATAGGGATACACAGCGATATCAGCCTGCATTCCGGGAACCAGACCGCCGACAGAGGAGCCAAGACCCAGGGCTTTTGCCGGTCCGGCACGGGTCATCTGAGCGATTTCATAGAGCGTCAGTTCACGGTCGATAGAACCGAGAGTGGACCGGTCACGAACCTTGTCTTCGTTTTTCATCGTGGCAAGGACATCGTTTCTCGCTTTCTCACTCATGAGCCATTTCATGATTCTCGGGTATCTCCAGAACGGACCTGCATTCGGATGGTCGGTCGTCAGGTAGCAGCGCATGTGGTCTTTTGCGAGCAGAGCCATCTCAAGACCGATGGACCACTGCACACCACAGACATAGACATCCTTGCTGTATACATAAGGCACGATACCGGAACCGCATTCCAGTTCGACATCGGTGTTCGCCCATTTCAGGTGGTTGAGCTTGTTCAGGTGGTACTCGAACGGACCGTCACCGGTCATGGTCGTGGTCTCGTCAAGAGTAACAAATCCTATATCACAGGTGACAGCCGGGTGGCTGTTGATGTAGTCCATGACCTCCTTACCTTTCGACTCAAAGTCAGCCCAGGTTGTTCCTCCATAAGAGTGGAACTGGATATGGGTGTGATGGAGGACCTGTTCGCGGCCGAAGTTATTGTTCGGCTTGATGCCTTCGCTCAGTTTCAGTGTGTCGAGGGTGGTCGTATAATTGCCAGGGTTCCCGAGATTATTGGAGTGGAGATGCAGCGAGTGGGGAAGATGCAGATACTCGTTGACTTCCATCAGACCGCTGACAATCTGTCTCGGGGTTATGTCGAAATACGGTACCGGGTCATCGATACTCAGACAGTTCAGTCCCCATGCCCATGCTTCTGTTCCTCCGGGGTTCACACATTTGATGCCGTAACCCTTGGTCGAACGCAGCAGCCATGCGATGTAGGCGGCAGCGTTGTCCATTTCGCCGCGTTTGAGATAGTCCAGAACGAACCAGTTGTTTCCAAACATTGGCAGTGCTGCCTCGTCGATGATGGGGGTATCACGCATTTCTTCGTGAGTGTGCCGGGCGTAAAGAGGCGGCATTGCCGCTTCGATTACGGTCGTATAACCCATATCAGCATACATGTAGGCTGTTTTGAAAACCGTGGGCACAGATGTGCCGCCTGCCATGTGACGGATGCCGTGATAAGGCGCATAGGTCGACTGAAGTTTGTCTTCCGGTCGGAATGTTCTGCCGACGTTAACCTTTGCTCCCGCAACATGGGAATGGATATCCACACCGCCGGCCATGACAACCATTCCGGATGCATCGATGGTTTTGTCAGGATTCGACAGATTTTTGACGATTTTCCCGTCATTTATGGCAATGTCCATTTTATCCCCGCGGATACCCTGGACAGGGTCGATGACAAAGCCGTTTTTGATAAGTATTGAGGTCATTCTGCGACTCCTTTTATGTGATTTACTTCTTTCAGGACAAGACCAAGGAATTCAGCATCCGTGAGCATCCCTGCCGGGGGATCGACGACTTTGCGGGATTCGATTGGAACGTTATCCATACGATAGCAGGAACCACCCACTTCGATACCAACGATTGCAACCGGGACGTGGCACGTGGAAACGGCCGTGGTCGGAGTCGTGTGGGGGTCGATACATACTGTGGGGATGTCATGGATTTTTTTCACGGATGCAATCGGGAAGTGGGAACCGGGATCACTGCCGACAACTAAGCATCCGTCGACTTCACCACGCATCAGAAGATCGTTGGAGCTCGTTTCTCCGGGATTATACCGGGCGAACCCGCGTGAAAGGTCAACGCAGAACGGGAAACCAAACTGCCAGCCGAGGACCTGGCCGGAACCGGTGACATTGTAGTGACCACGCATTGCGATGATGCTTGCTTTCGTATAGTTGTTCAGGTCGGCGGTCAAGGCTATGGCCATGTCGATATTATGGTTTTTCCCAAGTGAATGGGTGACACCCATACCAAAGAAAATAACAACAAACCTTCCTCCTTTCAGGATGTCGACAATCTCATAGATTTTTTCTTTGGTAACTCCCGAAACCTTGTCCGGCAGCTGGGCACCCCTGAGTGCGGCACGTAATGCGCTGAGAAGTTCGTAGTCGCGTCCCTGTTCAACCTGGATATACTCATCTGCAAGAGATGCACTGTCGGTTGGACGTGGATCTACGACGATGATTTTCCTGCTCTTCGAACCTTTCCCGGTGAAGTAACCACGGGAATAGATTGAGTAACGGGACATGTGGCGGGGGTGTGCGTGTGCCGGGTTGCATCCCCAGAAGATAATTCTGTCAGCACGGTTCTTGACTTCACCAAGCGTACAGGATGGAATTCCGACATCCTGCATAGCAATGAGGGTCGATCCATGGCAGACGGTCGCGGTGTTGTCGAGGACGCCGCCGACCTGTTCTGCGATCATGTGACCGGTAGACTGGGCTTCGCATGAGGTGGACGACCATCCATACATCAGCGGTTTTTTTGCATCGCATAGTATCTTTGCTGTGTACTTTGCAGCTTCTTCGTAGGTGGTCTCTTTCCAGGAGCCATCCTCCTGCTTCATCCGCGGGCGGGTGATCCGGTCAGGTGACTGGGCGTGAAGGAATTTTTCGGACCCGATGGCACATGAATTGTACACTTCAAGAATCTGTTTTCCGTCATCGCTGACTTCAACCTCAATGTCATCACAGAGAGTACCACAGAAAGGACAAATTATATCAGTTAATCTTTTACTCATTTTTACCTCTACTCTTCCATACAGGCTTTCAATACAAGGTCAATAGAACTCAGTACCTTTTCATCCTCTGCGGGTTCCACGGTTACGGGGGTCCCTTTGAAGGTGGGCGTTCCGGTCGAGTATGTGTTGTTGTCCACGAGCATATTGGCCCAGGGACCCATTGGAATCCAACCGAGACCAGGGTGGGGGCCCTGAGTTGCGAGGATTGCTTTGACAACAACGCGGTTAAATTTACTGGACACACAGACATTGGTATTTTTCAGGATACCCAGTTTATCTATATCGGCCTGGTCAAGTTCGATTATCCCACAGGATTTCATATAGTCTTCTTTTTCTTTTCCGGACTCCATTGAGACCCCCTGCTGGATCGTTCGACCGGAGATTAGATTTATGCTGATTTTCGTCACTTTTCATTTCCCCTGAGAATTACTACTCTGATGAAATACGTTGGATACGTTGGGAGTCAAATTACGGTGTAAAAGCAGTAACAATTATTATCCCTAAAACCGAGATGATTGTTCCAAGTCCCGCCTAAGACAGGTTGACAAGCGAGATACAGCTCATAACCTGCCTTTTTGCGTTATTGGAATGTGTTAGCAATCCTTTTCAGATAGCTGCAAATTATCCTTGTTCACGACACGGATTTTAAGTATGTAACATTACGACGTCCCGAGTACAGCTAGGACGGATGTGTCGAGAGCGATAGTTGCAGAGCCAATACCTCATCCAGTTTGGTCGTTACTTTAATGCAAGAAGTATTTTGACCTTATAACCAATGCATACTATGCGAATAGTTACAAATAAAAGGTCAATTTTGAGCATATTAATAGGTTATTAATGGCTGTTGTAAAATAAAATATTTTAACTTTTTAAAAAATAAATATTTTTATATTAACATAATTCGGCGTTGATTAGGGGCTTATCTTAACCAGGTTAACTTGCTCTGCAGCCGAAAAAAATCAGTTTTCCGTTAATTTTGAGGATAACGCGCATATTGTTGATTTTCATATTTTATTAAATATATACAGTTAACGAATCTTAAAGACATGCTGTATCTGATTGACATAAATGCCGAATGTAAATATTCTGTAAATGTCTGAATGAATCGTTAGTTAGCCTGACTTTTCTTCCATAAAGGCAGGCGGCATAAAAGCGATGTCTGTAATATCTTCGGAGATTCTTACGGGATGATTTGTTCACATATTGAAATATCCGGGATAATGCCGGATATTATCCGAATTGTATGGAAATTTCACCGTTTAATTCCTGTTCATCCAAACACTATTATTTCTGCGGATCAAAATGAGATATACGCAGGGAGTTGTGTCCGATTATGACCTTCGGTGAATCAAAAGAACATAAGAATACTCTGACTGGCAATACTGATACAAAGACAAAATCCTCAGGCAGAAAATTGAAGAAGGAATCTGTGGGGGAAATCGTCAACCCGACCAAAGCTGCAGGGAAGACCTTAAGCAAACTTGAGAAGGAAAAGGCAGCGGAAGAAACCCTTATTGCCTACCTGCAAACCAAGGGGGCTTACCTTGCAAATCAGACCGCTATTGAAAGCATGACGGATGAGGGGATTTCCCGGGATGAAAAGGCTGCCGAGCTCCCGGATGATTTCCTCCACGGTTTTCATGCGTCAGAGGAATATGCACGCGCTCTTGCGGCATACAAGAAAAGACTGAACTGTGAAAATATCCTGTGCGGCAGTGCTCAGGAAGAGGATATCTCAGGAGATCCTGTCAAATCTGAATAAAACCCCTTATTTTACCGCACGTATATTTTCGATAAAATGTGCGCGTTAGTTCGACAAACGTAGAACTCCCCCTTAGACAATCATAGAATATTCCCGACATACCGCAGGTTTATAATAATTCTACATGATAAATAATGTATAATACAGATTCGCGGGCTTTCATCCTCGCGATTGTGGAAAAATACAGGAGTACCGACATGTCAGTCAATGCAACAAAAATGCTGTCTGAAGCAGATGGATATAACCTGCTTCGTCAGTTTAACGTACCTGCGCCGACTTTTGAAATCGTCCAGTCACCGGACGATGCAGCAAAAGCCGCAACCAAGATCGGCTACCCCGTAGTCATGAAAATTGTCTCTCCCCAGATCATTCACAAAAGTGATGCGGGCGGAGTTGTTGTTGGGATTAAAACGGATGCCGAAGCAAAAGACGCATTCAATAAAATCGTATCCTCTGTTAAGAAATATAATGCCGACGCGGAAATCAAAGGCATCATTGTCGAAGAGATGGCAAAACCCGGACTCGAACTTATCATCGGTGGAAAAATCGATCCGGCATTCGGTCGTGTTCTCACCTTCGGTCTCGGCGGCACTCTCGTAGAGTTCTTCAAAGATGTCGGAATCCGGCTTCTTCCATGCAGAGACGAGGAGATCAGAAGCCTTATTCACCAGATCCGGGGATACACTCTTATTAAAGGATACCGCGGCGAGGCGCCGAAGGACGAGGAGTTCCTGTTCCAGACATTGAAGAATGCCTCTGCATTCTTTGAGAAGAATGAGAACGTCGTTGAGTTCGATATCAACCCGCTGCGTCTCTACGAGAAGGGCGGATGCGCCGTCGATGCCCGGGTCATCATTCAGGATGAGCCGGTGAAAATCGCTGAACACTATGACCCGGCAAAGATTGTGCCGCTCGACTACTACAAACCAAGAAGTGTGGCCGTCATCGGAGCATCCGACGACAAGACCAAGATGGGATACGCCGTGTTTCGCAATCTTCTGCAGTTCCCCGGGAAAGTCTACCCGGTAAACAACAAGCGTGATGAAATCCAGGGTGTCAAATGCTATCCGACGTTAGGAGATATTCCGGGGTCGGTCGATATGGTCGTAATTACTGTGCCGGCTCAGCTCGTTCCCGGAATCATGGGCGAGTGCGGTAAGAAAGGTGTGAAAATGGCGGTTGTAATCACTGCGGGCTTTAAGGAGATGGACGCTGACGGTCGTGCCCTTGAAAACCGCATGGTCGAGATTGCCAAAAACTTCGGTATCAGAATTGTCGGTCCGAATTGTCTTGGTCTGATTCTCCCTCCCTACAAACTTGATACGACCTATGTCTCCACCTCGCCGCTGCCGGGTGACATCGCCTTCATCTCCCAGTCGGGCGCAATCGTGAACGCAGTTGTGGGTATCTCACTCTCAGAAGGGTCCGAGATGGGCTATTCCGAGGTTGTCTCGGTCGGTAACCAGTGTGATCTGGATTTCCTTGACTATATGAGCTATGCCCAGCGTGACCCCCACACCAAATCAATCATTCTCTATGTTGAGGAGATTAAGAACGGGGTTGCCTTCATGGAGATGGCAAAAGAGATTACGAAGACAAAACCCATTGTCGCCATTAAGGCAGGTTCGTCCAAGAGAGGTCAGGCTGCCGCAGCCTCGCATACCGGATCTCTTTCAGGCTCCTTTGATGTATATATGGAAGCCTTCCGAAAGTGCGGAGTCGTGCCGGTAAAAACCATCCCGGGTGCGTTCCAGGTTGCAAAAGCCCTTGGCAACCTTAAAAAGCCAATCACCGGTCGGCGTGCCGTTGTAATTACCAATGCCGGTGGTTTTGCCGTTCTTTCGAACGATTATGCCGAGACATGGGGTATCGAGATTATCGACCTGCCAAAGACACTCATTGATGAGTTGAATACTTTCCTCCCGCCATTCTGGAACAAGAACAATCCGATTGACCTTCTGGGCGATGCCACCGAGGCGCGTTTCAGAGGCGTGTTTGATGTTCTGTGCAGGAATGAGGAACTCTGGGATATGGCAATTCTCGTGAATTTCCCGAACAAGGTGCTTGCCCCGGACCGTGTTGCTCAGATTCTGATTGATACTAGTAAAAAGACGGACAAACTCCTTGTCGGAACATTTGTCGGCGGAGACTGCCTGAAGCCTGGTGTCAATCTGCTGAAGGAGCACAATATCCCTGTCTTCGAGGAGTTGGAGTTCACCTACCGGGCACTTGGACACTTAAGCTGGACAGCTGACCGCTGACTACTCTGATAATAAATGTACATCTCTCATATTCTTTTTTTATTGATTTTCCAGCAGGAACACGGTATCATCGGGAATTCATCGGGACAGAACAAAGCCGGGTCCTGGTCGCAAATCAAAGATTTGTTCGCAAATTAGAAATTTGCTCTCCGACTCGCTTCGCTCGCTTGGTCGCAAATTAGAAATTTGGTCGCAAAGCAAAGCCTTGCTCAGCTAAGACCGGTCCTATGGACCGGTCCGCCTCAGCTATGGTCGTCCGCTTTCATCGTCCAACCCGGACTCGCAAGTCTTCGCTGAATCCTTGCTCACCTGAGGTCGCCGACTTCGTCGCCGACCCGGAATCGCAAGTCTGTGAACAGCCTTGCTCGGCTAAGGTTGCCGGCTTTCAGCCGTCAACCCGGTCTCGCAAGTCTTCGCTGAATCCTTGCTCACCTGAGGTCGCCGACTTCGTCGCCGACCCGGAATCGCAAGTCTGTGAACAGCCTTGCTCGGCTAAGGTTGCCGGCTTTCAGCCGTCATCCCGCAATCGAATGTGTTATATGTTAGCACGGAGCATGATATAACATGATATTAGGATTACCTGACATTACGGTGTTTTCCGTTGGTGGAACCATCGTTTTGTGTTTTATCCTCCTGTTTATCTGGGGATTGACGTTCCCCAAGGAGGAGGAGAAGTGACATGGGTCTAGGCGAAAGCACAATAATTACCCTATTACTCATAGTCGTCTACTTTGTAGTATTACTTGGAATCGGCATTTGGGCATCCAAGAAAATCAAAAGTTCCGAAGATTACATGCTCGCGGGCAGAAATCTTGGATTCTGGCTGTTCACTCTACTGATTGTATGTTCAATCTGTAGTGGAATGACTCTTGTCGGAACCAGCGGACTTGGCTTCGCATCAGGATGGCCGGGCATCTGGGAACAGATTTTCGTACCATTGTCAGCCGCCTTCTGTATCATCTTCTTCGGCTCGAAACTCAACAAAATCGGCCGAAAAGAAGGATGCATGACGCTCATGGATTATTTCGGCATGAGATATGAAAATAACAGAGGACTTCGTGTTTTATCTGCCATTGCGAGTATTGCCGTATCTCTTGTTTACCTTGTCGGTCAGTACACTGCCATAAGTATTGTCCTTGTCTGGGCATTTGGTATCGAACACTGGCAGGCACTGCTGATTGCCGGAGTTATCATAACCGCATACACGGTAATCGGCGGACTCTACGCCATATCGTGGACAGGACTTGTTCAGGGTCTGATTCTCATCTTTGGTGTGATTCTTGTAGCTCCGTTCATCCTGAGTTATGCAGGCGGTCTTGAGCATATCAACCTCGTTCTTGCAACCATTGATCCAAACCTCGTCATGCCCTGGTTCCCGTCAGGAAGTACAGCTTCATATGCATACTTTACCCCGGAATACCTCTTCTCGTTTGGTATAATGCTGATGATCGGTCTTGCCTGCGCACCGCATGTCATGTCAAACGTGTTCTCTGCAAAGAAGGTCTCCTACTTCAAATGGGCTCCGCTGGTTGCATTCGCGATTTACCTTGTGATAATGCTCCTCGTGAAGCTCTGCGGAATGGCTGTTAAATCGATGTCCGCTGATGGGCTATTGGAAGGAGTTGTCCCGGCAGGCGGCTCCGTTGCAGACTTTGCGCTCATGTATGGTATTCAGGCATCGAGCCCCAGCATTCTGATTACCGGTCTCTTTGCAGTGATTGTCTTATCGGCAGTCATGTCAACGACAGACCGGCTCATGCTGACTGTTGGAACGACCTTCTCCTGGGATATCTTCAAGACCCTTCTTAAACCAAAAGCAACCGAACGTCAGATCGTTCGCATCAGTCAGATATGTGTTCTGCTTGCAGCAGTCATCTCCCTGATTCTTGCCATCAACCCGCCGGAAATGCTTGCATTCCTCATCTGGCTTGGCATCGGTCTTATGTTATCTGCCTTTGCAGTGCCGCTGATTGCCGGTCTCTACTGGAGACGGGCAAATGCTCAGGGGGCTATTGCAAGTATGGTGGTCGGGCTTATCACCTGCCTCGGGTTTGGAGCCTACTACAACTTCGTGGAAAAACTGCCAATGCACTTCTCCATCTATGCGCTGGCTTGTTCAATCATCGCTATGGTTGTTGTGAGTCTTCTTACCAAGAAGAACTCTGACTCGGCACTTGACAAAACCTATACCGGGCTCTACCTTCACCCGAAGGACAAGCCTGAAGGTATTGCCGAAGAAACAAAACAGTAAGACCTTTCAGGTCTTTTTTTTTAAGAGAAAAATTACAGCAGGTCCTGGCCTGTCTGAATCTCATACTTCTGCAGAACACTTTTCTTCAGATCGATTACCGCTTCTTCGAGCGGCACGACAAACAGAAACTTCGGCACATCGGCAAATCCGTGCAGACCGAAGACTACATAGACCGGATTTCCCTCGGCTTTTGCATAAGCGAGATACTTATCATAGATCTCCTGTGTTGTCCAGGGCAGAAATGCCTCGCCTTCTTCATTAAGGAACATCCTGCTGCGATAACAGGTGACAAGGTCAAAACGTGCCTCATCCGCATTTCTCAGAGCAAGAAGATCCGGCTCGCCCTGCTCTCTCTCCTCACGTCCCGTTGTCGACCATGCTTCACCTAACCGTTTCATCACATAATCGCGGAACGCAAGAGCTACCAGAGGATTTCCATCATCAGGTTCCGTGTCTTTATCCGGATACCAGACACCGAGCGCCCTTTCAAGATTTCCTAAAAAACTCATACTAAAAAAAATCAGGCAATGTGGATATATTTCTCCACAAGCTCTGAGAACTGTTTCTCGTTTCCGAGAATCCTGTCGGACAGCCCCTTATCATTGTATGATTTCAGCTTTGTTGCCTGTGCATCGATTACTCTTGGCGGGAAGATATCGTCTCTCTCAAACATCTTACGCTTTGCAATCAGCACATCTGCCGACTCGGCACAACAGGTTGGAAGCTGACGCAGGGTTTTGAGGAAAGCTTTGTACTCCTCGTTGAAGATATTACCCGATGCATACAGTTTGTCTGCAATGCTAAGAGCACCGTTCATTGCAAGTCCATGCATTGCACCGCAGATAAGGCAGGCGACGGTCTGATAGATATCAGCCGAACCGTCGGCTACACGGTATTCGAACGTCTGCTTGCAGGTCTTTTCAGCTTTTCTCTTCAGACCGAAGTTAACTTCGGCAGCCATATCGGTCGAGCTGGTCCAGCCCAGCGGCACACGGACAACGACTGACCGGTTGCGGTCTCCCCAGCAGATATAGGTCGGGGCTTCCTGGTGCGGCACAAGTCTGAGGTATGAGATTGGAATAGTGTTGCCGAATGCAGTGACTGCGTCGCCGACATCCAGAATACCTACAATCATCCTCTTTGCAGTGTCGGAAAGAGCGCCGTCTTTAATCATAACGTTTCTGCCGTTCTTTTCTGCCATCATGTGGAAGTGGAGACCGGAGCCTGCTTTGCCGACGGTGATTTTCGGAGCAAAGGAAACTTCTACGCCATACTGGGCGCCAAGCATACGGAGAATCCATTTTGCGATGGCAAGCTCTTCGACTGCGAGAATGGGGTCGACCGGCAGGAACTCGATTTCATGCTGCTCGTAATACTTACCGTCTTTGGTGAAGCAGCCGACTTCGGCGTGACCGTATTTGATTTTACCGCCTGCACGGCTGATCATGAGCATAGCCTCGGTTCGCATCTCCTCGAATTTGCAGAAAGGTCCGGATTCATGGTATCCTTTCTGGTCACGTCCGGGATAGAGCTCTTCCTCATCACAGATTACATAGTATTCAAGTTCGCCGAAGCATTTGAAATCCATGCCGGTGTTTTTCCGGAATGCTGCATTTGCCTGACGAAGGATATATTCCGGGGATGAGGTGAGCGGGCGACCCGTGTTGTCGTAGTAGGAACACATAATGTTCAGGGTCGGGACTTCTGCAAACGGGTCCATGAACGATGTACTGTATCTCGGGATGACATACAGATCGGAACTGCCTGCTTCAATGAATGAGAAGATGTTGCTTCCGTCAACACGCTCGCCGTCCGAGAGGATAGTATCAAGGTATTCTTTGGACGAAATGGCAAAGTTCAGGGTTTTGAGTTTACCGTCGCCTGCAACATAGCGGAAGTTGACCATCTCAATATTGTTCTCCTCGCAGAAGCGAACGATATCATCTTTCGTGAAATATTCAGGACTCTTTTTCAGAAACTGTACCAAGTCGTTCGGGTTCATTAGGACCTCAGCATCATTCATAATAGAGTTATATTTGCTTTTTTGGTATTAAGTAGAATAGGTTGGATGGTGACACGCAGCTTCACTAAGTGAATCAATGTTCCGGAAATCTGCAGGGCACGTCATGAGACGCATGAAGCGGATGAGCGTCACCTGCAGACTGTGTGCTCACAAGCGATAGAATATAAATCACGAATCCCAAACATAACTATACTACATGGCAGAAAACAAAGCAACCCCCAATACCCGTCCGTCCAAGGAAACGAACATATCTCCGGACGCTCTTAACTTCGGCGATCTGAACGATCAATATATAAAACTTAACGAAGATGCAGCCTTCCTCAAAAAAGAGAATGAATCCCTTAACAAAATAATCAAAACGATAAAAACCGAGAATGATTCACTCAGGCTGGAGAACAACAAGATCAGGATGGATATTGCCCAGCTCAAAAAGGAGAACGCACAACTCAAGCGTCTCCCGCTTTTTGTCGCGGTGGTTCTGGAAAAACTCGAAAATAATGAGCTATATCTCCGTCAGCTCGGCAACAATCAGGAGTATGTGACCCAGTCCATTCCTACCATCTATGCAGAGGTAAAAGCCGGCACAAAAGTTGCCGTCAACAATACCCTCTCCGTAGTCAAGATTCTCGGGAATACTATCGATGAAAGAGTCAAAGTCATGGAACTTGAAGTGAAACCCATGATTACCTTTGCTGACATCGGCGGTCTGAAGGAGGAAATCGTTGAAGTTCGTGAAGCAGTCGAGTATCCGCTCACGAAACCCGAGTCCTTCGAGAGGTTCGGTGTAGTGCCGCCGAAAGGGGTTCTTCTCTATGGTCCGCCCGGAACCGGCAAGACGCTGATTGCAAAAGCAGTTGCAAATAATGCCGGAGTGCCGTTCCTCAGAATGGCAGGTTCCGAACTCGTTCACAAGTATATCGGCGAGGGAGCCCAGCTGGTCCGTGACCTCTTTGATATGGCGCGCGACCTGGCTGTGGCGAACAACGGCGTTGTGGTTTTCATTGATGAGATCGATTCAATCGGCAGTATGAGGACCAATGACGGGACGTCCGGATCTGCCGAGGTTCAGCGGACTCTGATGCAGCTTCTTGCAGAGATGGATGGTTTCAACACACGCGGCAATATCCGGATTATGGCGGCAACAAACCGCCCGGATATGCTTGATGCCGCTCTTCTCCGCCCGGGACGGTTTGATCGCCTGATCAAGATTCCGTTACCGGATGCCGGGGCAAGAATGCAGATTTTCAAGGTCCACACCCGGAAAATGGAGGAAGCAGGCTCTCTCTCCGGCATTGACTATGATGAACTGGTTCGCATGACTGATGGTCTTACTGGTGCTGAAATCGAGGCAATCTGCCGCGAAGCAGGTATGCTTGCCATCAGAAATGACGAGGACACTATCACCGGTACAAACTTCATGCAGGCTATCCGGAAAGTCAAGCATCTGGACAAAGATGATGAGCGCCGGGATGTAATGTACACCTGAGATGCGTCTCGTTTGTATTGCGAAGCCCGGTATTGATTTGCACAGGACACTCTCCGATTCAGAGACGAGCCGGCACATCCTCAGATTCTATCATCCGAAAAGGGCTGAGTGGGGCGTGACGCTTGACGTGTCCACGGTTTCGAGCGGTCTGGCTCTGATGAGCGAGCTTCGCTGGTATATTCAGCGGTATATGGCGGAGGTTCTCTTCGAGGATACGGAGCATACGGTGTATCTTACCAGAGAACTTGCACGCGAAGTCTACGAGACGCGTTCGGTGGCTTTGATTGAGGGATGGAATGTCTCATTCAGAGTCGCGATTCTTGAAGATGGACGTTCGGTGCGGATTCCGGAGGGTATTCCTGATTCCGCCGGAGTTGTGCAGACTTTTCATGTATGGGGTCTGGCACATGAACACCCATAAACTAAAATTAGTCAGAATACTAATGGAGTAATATACCATGGCACTGCGTATTTCTTTCACTCTGGATCCGGAGCTTTCCGAGCGGCTGGATATTTTTGCGAAAAAACAGGAACTGGAAAGGAATGAGGCTCTGCTCCGTCTGATTGAGTCGGGGCTTACCCTGGCAGAGCGGGATGGCATTATTCCGCCGGCACGGGAGAGGAGTTTCAAAGAGGTTGCCCATATGCAGAAAAATATCGATGTGCTGATACGGACTATCGATGAGCTGAAAAAAGAGGTGAGGGTTATGCATCACCTGATTGATCTGAATAAGGATGCAGCGGCGAGTAAACCATCGCGCCTCGGATTTTTTAAAAAATAATTATCTTATTCTTTTACGACTACCCGGTCTTCCGCCAGGAACGGACTCTTTCTGAGCGAAAGTGAGAGGAGATACGGGTAGTTCCGGCTCAGATACTCCATATGTTCAAGCCAGACCATGGTAAGCTGACAGTAAACCCTGTTCACATCTCCCGTCAGATGACCCAGGTCTGACGCAGGCAGGGAATAGAAATCCCCGCGTCCTGCAAGTTCTTCTCCCAGATGGAATAAATCCTGGAGGAGTTTTGAGACTGTGTTATGCTCAAGAAGCACCGGGTTTTCGATGAGGCGGAGAAGGAAATCATGATTCTTCAGAATCAGCATGTTGATTTCCGTGAAATCAGCCGGAGACGGTGTTGTTTTTGTACAAACCCGTGATGCCTGTTTTCCGGCATGTACATACTCCTCCTTTGTCCAGGTATTTGTAACCCTCATCGTCTCTCTGAACGTTTCAGCCGACGGGTCGCATGCAATCAGCCTTCGCAGAAGAACCGCCCCTATCTCCGAGAAGAACAGCCCCAGAACCATCCTGATTTTTTCCTGCTGCTCGCGTTTCGCCCGCATGGTCAGGAGACGGTTGATAATCAGCGTTACAATCAGGATATTGATCGGGAGAAATCCAAGACTGTTGAAAATATAGGATAATGTGTTGCTTTCTCCGTTATCCCCGAAGAACATGAATTTTATCGCATAGATTACGACACAGCATGCAATCAGCAGACAGGCGAGCCTCGCCTCCCATGAGAGTATTTTCATATATAACCACGTTCCTCCAGGGTCGCGAGACTTGCCAGAGCTCCCTCGAATGTCTCCACTTCAATGACCGGGTGGGCAATTTTGTTCTCCCGGATTTTGTTCATGACCTTCTCGAAATCGATTGTTCCTGTGCCGATGGCGGAATGACTGTCATGTTTGCCGTTATTATCATGTAGATGGATGTGGGAGAAAGGAATGTCAAGAAATTCCGGAAGATTCCCGCACTCATTGGCGTGTCCCACATCGAGACAGAACAGGGCTCCGTCAAGGAGCCCGATATCAGCCGGAGTCTGCAGATAGAAGTATCCCCAGTTCCCCATGTTTTCGACATAATAGGTTACGCCGTATTCTGCCGCATCAGAACGAATCTGTGCAAGGGATGTGCGGAGATTTTTGCATGCGAGGTCCCGCTCATATTCCCATGCACAATATCCCGGATGAATCACGACCGCAGCCCCGACTTCGGCTGCGATGGAAAAAGTATCCCGTATGACCTCAACCGCTGCACGACGAATCGGTTCCAGAACTGATGCAAGGTTGACTCCCCGTGCCGGTGCGTGAATACTGTATTTATATGAATAGGAAAGAAGCGTGCCTGCATCCGCCATAAAATGCGGTCCATCATCCATTATTTCCACATAATTAGTATGCGGAGCCAGCGTCTCCAGTGCAGCATCCAGCGGAATGGAGTGCAGACAGTGCGTCGAGATGGAATAGTTCATGTATGTAAATACTGCCGGAACACTAAAAAAGATTTGTACATGGTATGATGAGTGTGCGCAGACACTCCCGCCAACTCTTTATTATTATCGTGCAAACAAATAGGCATGAATGAGGGAGGACATACCAGACAGGAGTGGATATATCGTATCCTGAAACGGGTATTCTTACTTGTATCCCCGATTCTGATCTATCTGGTATTGCTCGGCATATTCTGGTTTGTGTATCCGCCGGCGACCGGAGTGTTCACGCTCCCGCCAAGTACGGAGTATCTCGGATTACTCGGTCTCATGGGGGCGTATCTGGTTCCACCGTTCGGTAAAGAAACAATCATCCCTCTAGCACTTGGATTCGGGTATCCGGTATGGGTCATTTTTGCCGGGGTTGTCGGGATGGATATCGTTACGGCGACGTTCGTATCCTATAACTTCGATTTGCTGCTGAAGGTCCCTCTGGTCGGCAGGTGGATTCGCTGGGTCATGCGGACAGCAGACAAAGTACGAAAATCCAAACCATGGATTGAGCAGCTCTCGAGTGCCGGACTCCTTCTGTTTATGTATATCCCGCTGCAGGGGTCGGGCTCTATTACGTGTTCAGTGCTCGGCCGGCTTCTCGGCTTTAAACCGGTTGTCAGTCTCGGGCTGGTAATCATAGGAAGTATGCTGTCAACACTTACGGTTGCACTTGGAGCCTCGTCGGTCATTCAGCTCTGGGCTATCCAGCCGATTCTGGGAGTGCTTGCCGCACTGCTCATTCTTGCAGTCATCATCGTAATCGCGTACATTTGGAGCAGGTTTACAAAGAAATTCTACCCGACGAAGGCTGCATGAGCGACGAAGTTTCTCCCTACTATAAACCGTCTCTGAAGACCCGGCTAATCCTGACATTCGGGATGTTTGGGATACTTGGTTTTTTTATCGGATGGATGGCTTTTCTTCTTCCGTCAGACCAGTTTGCACTGGGAATCAGTTTGTTTGCCCTCTATATGGCGCCGGGAGCCGGGAAGGAAAGTATCGTTCCGGTGATGATGGGTTTTGGTTTTTCCTGGTGGCTGGTTCTGATCGGGATTGTCATCATCGATATGACGCTTTCGG
>Ga0265294_10004399_pt1 | contig 17634 bp, 16 predicted proteins | sample MunlanPumphouse3_FD_192504 | JGI IMG/M metagenome (GOLD analysis project Ga0265294, IMG submission 192504) | Groundwater microbial communities from a municipal landfill in Southern Ontario, Canada - Pumphouse #3 | ecosystem: Environmental > Aquatic > Deep subsurface > Groundwater | place...
TCCAAAATATTTGCTGTAATTCCAACTGCTGCAGCACATAACAATCTTCCTTGTGTATCTTTTGCAGCCAAAGGATATTTAATTGTTTTTTCAATATCTTTAATTGTAATTAACCCTTTTAAATTAAAATTATCATCAACAATAGGTAATTTTTCTTTTCTTGCCTTGCCTAAAATTGCTTTTGCTTCTTCAAGAGTAATTCCTTCTTTCGCAGTAATCAATCCCTCCGAAGTCATAGACTCCGTAATTTTTTTTGAAAAATCTGTTTCAAATTTCAAATCACGATTGGTAATAATACCAACCAACTTTTTTCCTTCCGTAATTGGAACACCAGAGATTCGATATTTTGCCATTAAATCTTCTGCATCTTTTAAGGTATGATCTGGCGATAAGGAAAACGGATCAGTAATTACTCCATTTTCTGAACGTTTTACTTTATCTACTTCCTCAGCCTGTTGTTCAATCGACATGTTTTTATGGATAACACCAATTCCACCCTGTCTTGCCATTGCAATTGCCATACGATATTCCGTAACCGTATCCATTCCTGCACTCATCATGGGAATATTTAATTTGATTTTTTTTGTTAACTGCGTTGACAAATCCACCTGATTTGGTATAACTTTCGAATAATTTGGAATCAATAATACATCATCAAATGTGATTCCTTCGCCAATAATTTGAGCCATATTTTCCTCCTGCTTTATAAGTGTTCTTATTGAATAAAAACTTTTCTTGGTGCTACCATCTGTGCCATTTTCACAAATTCTATACTAGGTTCTAAAATATATTTTTGCCTATTTCCAGTGATAATGAGAAAGCAATTTTCTCGTGTTAGTTGATTTCCAGTTGAATAATCCAACGCCTTACCTGTCGCATAAACTGATGCATCTTTTGCTTTGTCTGAATACATTGGTGCAAACAAATCAACATTTTCCATTTTTATTTCTGCTACTCTTTTCCTTTTTCTTAATCCGATTACTTTATCAATGATGATTTCCTTTTCTAAATACAAATATTCAAATTCTATAATTTCTCTTGTTTTCAAAATATAGGCAGCTACTGCAAACAAAATAAATAAAACAAATAAAATGGGATCACCCATAATTCCTAATAAGAAAAAAACAATTGCAAAGAAAATACATAAATAACTCCCCCATTGAAATAAAGGAGATACTTTTTTTCGAACCATATATTCCATATAATTTTCGTTCATTCAAATTTTCCTTTCTTAAAACAAGTTTCCATGTTGTATATAATATTTTAATAATAGTACATAACGATAAATTGTTCAAGTATTCTAGTCCATATTATTTACTAAAAAACGAGTAATAATTCTCCATTTTTCACACAAATTTCCCCCTGCGTATTTGCCAATTCATTACTAACTCCTATCGGAAAATCTTTTTTGATGGTTGCATTTATTAATGGATATTTAAATCCATTTAAGGTAACTCCCAGAGATTGCTCTGTCAAAGAGAAAATAGACACAAAAACATTTTCCCTCTTTTGGATGAAATACCTTTCATTTTTTATTACAGTAAAAATTCGATTCTCTCCATAAAGATATCCTCTTGCATGTTCCTTACATAGGAAACTTAAGCACTGAAGATTTGCTATCATATGTTCCACTCGTTTTCCAGTACCACCTAAAATATGAAATTCATTGCACCCTCTGTCTAGTCCAATTCGTATTGCAGCTAGCATGTCAGTATCATCTTTTTCTTTTGACAATTCAATCAATTCCTTTGTGACATTATTGTCATTTCTCACAGAAGAATCAAAATCTCCAATCCATACATCTGGTATAATCCCCATTTTTTTATAGATATGATATCCCCCATCCGCAGCAATATAAAGGGGTTCTCCATTTTGACTACTTGAGTCACTATCAATTTCCCCACACAAACTCTCCATTGTTTTCCAATCTTTTTTTGAATATTTCCCTGCTCCAATTATGATACACTGTTTATTTTTCATATTCATCTCCCTATGAAAAAACCTCTGCAAAAATATTTTCGCAGAGGTCTTAGTATCCCGAATCTATTTATTCCACACAACCATTTCTCGCGAATTTTCATTTTCTATGCTATCTTAATTTTCTTCAATTATTTCTAATACAAGATATCCATCTTCTTTTTCTTCCATGATTACATGATATTCCACCGACTCCCGAATTGCAACGCCCTCTTTTTCAACATAGAGAATTACGTTGCTTCCTTCCACTAAAACACCTTCTGCATTCCAAATTATCTTTGCAAGACACATCTGCAAGTCAGAACGAGTCTCCTGATTTATTTCTAAATCGTTAGGCCTCTCAATAGAAATAATTTCGATTCTACTGTCTAGTATTTTGGCACTTAACATCTCGCTTACCTCTACCCCCGAATCTTTTTGACATGCTTCTTCACAAACCGCTTCTTCACAAACATCTTCCGCACAATCTGCATCTTCATAACACTCTGCTTGATTAGAGCCTTCCTCATCTGCCATAATATTTTCTGCAGACCGACTAAGTTCCATTGGTGCGGAATCTACTGCCATATTTGAATTTGCGCTTTCTAAAGCCTCATCACTTCCCATACGAGTGGATCCTAACCAGATTGGAAGAAAAACTGCAATAAGAATACAAGCTGCAACTGGGAGTGCAAAATATGATATTTTTTTTGAAATGCTTCTTTTTTTCTTCTCAGGCATTTCGCGTTCTGGATTCTCTTTCAGATTTTTTTCTATTTTTTCCCACATATCTGGGGTAGAATCACGTAAAAACGTAAGATATTCTTCATCAAACTTTTTACTCATATCCGCATCTCCTTAATTTTTTAATTGCATTTTGATATCTCCAGGTAACCGTTCCCATTGGTAGATGAAGTACTTCTGTAATTTCCTTAAAAGTTAACTCACCTACAATTTTCAAATCCACGATATCTCGTTCTTTTTCATTTAATGAATTAAGCGCTTCTTTTAAAAAATTATTTTCTATCACAATTTCTTCTGGTTGAAATTTTTTTTCTGCAGAAGGTTCTATAAAGTCTTGTGTAATAACTATTTTTTTGTTTTTTCGAATATAATCAATCGCCATATTTCTCGCAATCGTCGCTATCCAAGCACGATGTTTTCCACCAAATTTATATATGGATGCTTGTTCCCAAAATTTAATAAAAAAATCAGTCGTAAGATCCTCCGCGTTTTCTTTATTTTGAACAACTTTCCAAATACAAGAATATATATATACACGATAATTTTCATAAATTTCTTTTAAACCATTTTTATCATTTGCAATGATTTTTCTAACACTATTTTCAAATTCTTGGTCGGTCACGGATTCTCCTTTCAAACCGTCCTCTATATAAGATACGGTTTTAATCGATAATTTTATTGCTTTATAATTTTATTGCTTTATAATTTTATTGCTTTATAATTTTTCTAGCCAAATAAATGCATCGGTATCAGATGGCATACGCAAATCTCCTCTAGGTGAAAGCGCTACGCTACCAATTTTCGGTCCATCCGGTAGACAGGATCTTTTGAATTGTTGTGCAAAAAATCGCTTGTAAAAAACCTTTAGCCATTTTTTAATCACCTTCTCCGTATAAACACCCGCAAATGAAAGTTTTGCAATCCGATATACTTTCTCAGGGGTAAAGCCAAAACGCATAACATAATATAAGAAAAAATCATGCAACTCATATGGACCAACTAAACTCTCCGTTTCTTGCGAGATAGTACCATTGATTGGAGGCAATAATTCCGGACTAACTGGTGTATCTAACACATCAAGTAAAACCGTCTGTAATTCTTTTGTTTCTGCAGTATCTGCACAATATTGAACCAAATGTCGAACTAAAGTTTTTGGAACACCAACATTGACCGCATACATGGACATATGGTCTCCATTATAAGTAGCCCAACCAAGTGCCAATTCAGAAAGATCTGAGGTGCCAATAACCAGGCCATCTAATCGATTTGCCAAATCCATTAAAACTTGGGTACGTTCCCGTGCTTGTCCATTTTCATAAGTAACATCATGTAAGAGAGCATCTTGTCCAATATCTTTAAAATGCTTAGAAACCGCATCTTTTATATCAATTTCCATAAGTGATACTCCTAGCAATTTTGCCAGTTTTTTTGAATTTTCATAGGTTCGATCCGTCGTACCAAAACAAGGCATGGTGATAGCATCAATGTTTTTTCGTTCTAACTTCAACATATCAAATGCGCGTACCACAACTAATAACGCAAGCGTAGAATCTAATCCACCAGAAATACCAATAACTGCATGCTTGCAATTTGTATGTTGATATCTCTTTTTTAATCCCATGGCTTGAATTTGCAAAATATCCTCACAACGTTTTTCTCTTTTGATTTTATCATGAGGAACAAATGGCTCTGGATCAAAATATCTGGATAATTGTATTTCTTCCTCTACAAATTGGACTGTGATTTTTTTATATGTTTCATCTTCTTTAGAAGAAAAAGTGTTCATTCTTCTTCTTTCTGCCCGTAATTTCTGAATATCTAAATCCGCATAAATCATTTCATTGCAAAAACGTTTCGCTTCGGAAAGAATAGTACCATTTTCTGCAATCATACTATGTCCACTAAAAACAAGATCCTGCGTTGATTCACCTTCTCCTGCACAAGCATAAATATATCCAGATAACAATCTAGCGGAAGTGGATGTTATCAAATTTTTTCGATATGTATTTTTTGTGACGAGTGCATTGGAGGCCGAAAGATTTACAATTACATTCGCTCCTGCAAGTGCATGTGCAGTGGATGGTGTAAATGGAGCCCATACATCTTCACATATTTCGCATGCTAAACGAAATCCTTTTGGATTCTCTGATTTAAAAATTATTTTAGTACCAAAAGGAACCATATGCTTATTATATGATATCAATATAGGCTCACTATTCCCCGGCGTAAATTGGCGCATTTCATAGAACTCATTATAATTTGGCAAATGCGTCTTAGGAAGAAAAGCCAAAACTTCTCCATTTTGTATCGCTGCTGCCACATTATAAATTTTTCCTTCAACTTCTAAAGGCATTCCTATAAATAAAAGGGAATCTTTTCCATGAGAATATTTTTCAATTATTTGCAACGCTTCTATAGAATCATCTAGTAATTCCTCTTGATAAAATAAATCATTACAAGTATATCCAGTTAAACATAATTCTGGAAATACAATAATTTTTGCTCCTCCACGATATGCTTCCTCAAACAATTCACAAATTCGTTCTGCATTTCCCAGTGGATTTGCAACCGTAATCTTAGGGGTTACAGCAGCGACTTTAAGAAATCCATCTTTCATTTTTATTCCTCCTGTATCTGAACGCTTCTCTTATCATCTTTCGTTTTTCGAAGCATTTCTTTTAATTCCACCACCGAAAAAGTATAATTTTTATTACAAAAATGACAATTCACTTCAATTTCTTTTTCTTCGCTAATCATCTCTTTTAATTCTTTTGCTCCAATACTGACCAGCGCTTTTTCCACTCGTTTTCTAGAACAATCACATTGATAAGAAACTTCCTCTTTATCCAAAACATCCAATCCCAATTCGCCAAATACCGTTTCTAATAATTCTTCCGGTGATTTTCCTTCATCAAGCATATTGGTAACTGACTGGATTGTTGTAATATTTTTTTCTAATATTTCAATGGTTTCTTCCTCCGCATCAGGCATTAACTGTATAATAAAACCACCCGCTTGTTTCACGGTATTATCTCGGTTCATAAGCACTCCAAGTCCTATTGCCGAAGGGACCTGCTCTGAATTTGCAAAATAATAGGTTAAATCCTCTGCAATTTCTCCTGATACCAATTCTGTTTTTCCAACATAAGGTTCTTTTAATCCCATATCTTTGATTACTTGTAAGGTTCCACTACCAATAGCTCCACCAACATCCAATTTCCCAGAAGCATTTGGTGGCAACATGATTTGTGGTTCCATCGCATACCCCTTCACATTTCCTTTCGAATTTGCAGTCACAATCATACCTTTCGCTGGTCCATTTCCCTCCACTCGTAGGGTTAAGAGATCTTTTTCTCCTTTTAGCATTGCTCCCATCATTAGCCCTGCACTTAATAAACGGCCCAATCCTGCTGTAATGACTGGCGAAGTATTATGTGCTTGTCTGGAAAACTCTACTGTTTCTTTTGTCGTACAAGCAAATGCACGAATTTGTTTGTTTTTGGATGTTGCACGTATTAAATAATCTTTCATTCTATATTCCTTTTCCGCTGATTTTTCTTACTTTCCCTTTTACTTCTTTTTCTCTTACAATACAATAGATTCGTTCACTTGTTTCACTTGGTGAATCTAAAGTGTCTGCATCCATTGCTTCTAAAAATTCCATACCAGCTTTTTTTATGCTAGTTTTCATTGTTTCCAAAGTGTATCCTTTTTGTTTATGTTCCTCCATATATTTATGATAGGTATTTCCCTCTTTTTCTTTTATAAATAGAGAAAGCACATACTCATTGATTTCACTTTTTTTATCATATGAATTTTCCCAAATAAAACTACAGTCTTTTCTATTTTCTGCAATCACGGTATCTCCAATTATCGTTTGATATTTATATACGGTATTAAAATCAAAAATAAAAATTCCATCTGGATCCAAATAATTATTTACTAGTCGAAATACTTTTTCTAAATCCTCATCCGCTAATAGATAATTCACCACATCACATACACTATAAACTGCCTTTACCGTTCCAAATAATTCAAAGTTTCTCATATCCTGGCACAAATATAAAATGTCTAATTTTGACTTCGTCTTTTTATCAAAAGCTTGATTTAGCATTTCCATGGAAGCATCTACCCCTATCATATCATATCCTTGCCTGGAAAATTTTTCTGTCATAATTCCTGTTCCACATCCCAAATCAAGTAGTAACCCATTTTCCACTCCATATGAATTTAATTTTTTTTGCAAGAAATCAAACCATTTATCATATGGTGTTTCATCCATTAATTCATCATATACTTTTGCGAACTCATTATATGCATCCATTCCATCTGCTCTCTTTTATATTTATTTTTTATTATTCTTTCCCTAATTTCAAAGCAATAAAACATCCAAGTATTGCTGCAAGAATTCCAGTAAATGCTGTACCTATAGAATACCTAGAAATATCTGACATCACTATAATTGCAACGGGAGAGGCGAAAATCAAGCCCAGAATAGCACAATATGCATAATTTGGTGCTTTGATAAAAAGCGCTTCAATTATTTTTGCAATCAATACAACTCCTATTAAAATACCAAGAGCAAGGGGAATAAGGAATTTCATTCCCGATATCATCCCATTTACATCAACTATACGAAGTGCTTCTATAAAATCTTTTATTGCTGCAATAATTGTGTAGTAATACCCCATCAAAATCATTACCATGGAACCACTTACGCCAGGAATAACCATCGTTGCACTTGCTACAACACCTACTCCAAACAACTTACAAAGATTCAAGAAGCTAAAAACAAACTCTACACCGACGGTTTCTTCGGGATGTATAAATGCTAGTAAAACAACCAACGTAAAAAACAAAAGACCTACCACAATATTCCCGCCATTTACCTTTTTTTTCGTTTCTTTTAATTTTCCTAATATCATGGGAAGTCCACCCATGATTAATCCAATAAATAAGAAGTTGGTTTGCACTGGGAAATTTTCAAAGAAATACGTAATAAGATAGGATAGTCCAACAATTCCAATCACTAATCCAAGTAAAATAGGGAGTAAAAATTTCATACTCTCTTTAAATTCTTTTCGAATATGAGTCACACTGTGAATCAATTTATCATAAATTCCCATAACAACTGCCATGGTGCCGCCACTAACTCCAGGAATCACATTTGCCACACCCATTACCGCGCCTTTACAAATTTGCTTTATTAATTTCAATATTTTTCTCCATTCATTTTTATTTATCGATTATTTTTATCTATCTTTTTGTAGTATGTTAGCTATCCTTTAAAATTTTTTTAAGTGCAAAGATCAATCGGTCAATTTCCTGGTCCGTTCCCACACTAATTCTTAAATATTCAGATAATCCATTCTTCTTAAAATATCGAACATATATTTTTTCATCCTTTAATTTTTGAAAGATAATATCTGCAGGAATTTTATCATGTTTCACAAATAGAAAGTTTGCCATAGAATCGGGGAAAGAGAAACCCATGTTTTTAAATTCCGTTTTCATTCGTTCTCTTGTTGTAACAATTTTCCCTGTGATTTCCTTAAAATACAAATCATCTCGCACTGCCTCTGGTGCAATAGCAAGAGTTGGCATATTAATTGTATAAGAATTAATAGAAAATTTTACTTGATTTAAATAAGTGATTAATTTTGCATTTGCCATCGCATATCCTACACGGCATCCTGCTAATGCTCTCGATTTTGAAAAAGTCTGTACCACGCATAAATTCTCATATTTTGCCAGTAACGGTAGCGCTGAGGTCGCTCCAAAATCAATATATGCTTCATCCACTATTACAATTACTTCGGGATTGGCTTTTAAAACATCCTCAATAAAAGAAAGATCCACTGCTATCCCCGTCGGAGCATTCGGATTTGCAAGTACTATCCCTCCATTTGGTTTCGTATAATCCTCTTTTCTCATATTAAATTTTTCATCCAATGGTTGCATTTCAAATGGAATCTGATATACATTTGCCCACACATCATAAAAAGCATATGTGATATCTGGAAAAAGAATCGGCTTTTTACTATTAAAAAACGTCAAAAATGCAGTTGCAAGTACATCATCTGACCCTACCCCAACAAATACTTGGTCTTCATCTAATCCATAATAATCCGCAATTTCCTTTACTAATGGTTTTACTTCCGGGTTAGGATAAAGGCGCATATTCTCATATGGAAAATCTGCAAGTATTTTTTTTATACCAGGTGCTGGTGGATAAGGGCATTCATTGGTATTTAATTTTATCATCTTTATTTCTCTTGGTTGTTCTCCCGGTACATATGGGTCTACTTTTCTAATATTATCTTCGTAGCTCATTTCATTTCCCCTTTAAATTCATTGTAAACTCTCTTAATAATAGCAAATTTCCACTATAAATACCAGTTTATTTTATTTTCTTCTTTGTATTTTACATGAGATCTAAAAAAGAACACTCTCTGCTTAAACAACCCAAAAACATCTCAGGGAAGTTCAATATAGAGAGTGCATTATTATTCAAAATTTATGATAACCAGTTCTGGTCTGTTATAAAACCTAGGAATTAATGAAGATTCTCTTGCTAGTCCTCTACTAATTATCATTTTTGCAGTTGGAAATTCATATATCCCGCCTGTATATTCTGGAAGGAAACCCTGTGCTGGAACAAATAACCCATTGATAATTCCTGGAATTCTCCATTGTCCTCCATGTGCATGTCCTGCCAAAATATAATCAAAATCATAAGCTAGATAAGTATCAATCAACTCCGGGCGATGAGTCAATAGAATCGTGATATCTTCCTCGGTAATATCATTTTGACACTTATTTAATTGTGTTTCAAATTTTATGTTTCCTATATTTGCATCATCCACTCCGCAGATTTTTATACTTTCGCCATTTTTTTCATAAGTTACTACGTCACCTTCTAAAACAGTAACTCCATATTCTCTCATTGTATTTTTAATATTAACAACATCTTTCGTTCGCCATTCATGATTTCCTGTCACATAATAACAAGGATACTTTGATGCAATTCCTTTAATTAATTCCCAAGCATTATATTGAGATAGATTATCATCAAAAATATCTCCACCCAACAAAATAAGATCCGGATTTTCTTTATCAATTGCAGCAAGTAAAGTCTCTTGCTTATCTCCATAACCACAACTGTGCAAATCAGCAATAAATGCCACACAAATTGGCTCTTTTAACTTATCATTTTTCACGCTATACCTAACTATCTTAAGTCGAACGTCAAACCCTAACACACAAAAAACAAGAAAAAAACCAATTATAATCCACTTTATGATTTTTTTTATTTTTTTATACTTTGCTTTTTCTGTTTTTTGTATATTTACTTTTTTATTTTTCATAATTTCCTTTTATTTGCATATTACATATGCACATGCATTTCTTTTCCCCATTTTACTCGATACTTCTCTAATGGTGTATGTACTACCATATTCCGATTAATTTTAACATAAAAACAAGTAAGTAATATTTCTTTCGTCTGTATTTTTTTCATATTCTTTTCCGAAACAAACACCTTACGCTCTTTTTTTCCAGTACTAAAAAGAAGGCTGATAAAATAACGTTCCTTATCTTCTATTTCATATAAAATCACGATACTATGGTAAGCATACCAAAGGCAAGTAGAAATTGCAATAACTAGAAAAATACATGCAAAAATATATATCCCATAAGCATATTCTGGTGCCAACAAATATACTATATTCGTTTCCTTTATTGTTTGCATTTCCTTTTCTTGGATTTCATTTTCTCTTCTTTCCATTTCTACAACTTGATTTTCATTAAAATTTAATAAATATGATGTTGGCCTTCTTGCTAAATAGCTCCACTGAATTCCCTCCATTGTAATCCCTCGTTCATCAGGCCTTGCATCAGAATTTACCATCTCTCTAACTTCAATTCCTATGTCCGATGTTTTCTTTTCCTCTTTAGAAGTATTTGTTTCTAGCTTCTTATCTTCTAATTTTATCTGACTTTCCGAGGTTGTTTTTTCCTCCAGATTTTCTTGTTTTGTTGCTTCTTCTAGAGGGTTTGATTCTATTGGTGGATTTGGTGCTACCGCTATTGTTGGCTTTACAATGCAATCAATCAAAAACGTCTCTTGAAATGATGTCCCATATGCATCTTTACATGCAATCGTGTATGTTCCATTTTCAGAAAACTCCTTACTTGCATTTTTCTCCCACGTATTTCCTCCATCAAATGAATATAGTACATCGCTTAATGAAAACTCTTCATCTACTACTTCTATATTTATAGATAGAACAACTGGTTTTGTTGTTGTTTCAACCGTACTTTGTGAAAAAGAAACCGTAGCAATTTTAGTTTCTTCTGTTTTTCCACAAATCAAATTAGTTACTTCTCTTGTGTGTGCTGGGAAAGCCACATGTGGAGTTTCATATACAATATTACCACATTCTTGGCATACTCCCGTCGCATATGTAATCATTGATTCCCCTGTATATGGACAGGTTTCTACGTTAATAAATGCATACATATAAGTAGTTCTATCACAAAAGGGACAATAGCCCATCTCGCTCACAGTCTCTGTATGATTGGAATGTTCCGTACAAGGAATCTCGACTGTTTCATAACATGATTCCGTATGTTTATGATAAAACGTACCACCCTCTGCTTGTACTTGTAATACTTGTGCAACATAAAGAAAGAGCATACCTATCATAACCAGCACACTCTTACTCATCATTTTTAACAATTTAATTACTAATTCGTTTTTCAAATTCATTCTCCTTCTATTTGCTGTCAGAAGAAAAGAATGGTAAGTCATATGTTTCATTTTGGTTTTTCAAGTGTACCATGGTACATTTAGCCAGTCATTAGACATATTCACGAATTTTTATTGCGGTATAAACCCTTCAAAAATAAAGTATTGAAAATATTTTTTACATTGATCTAATTCATCTTGATTTTTAATCGTCCATGCTACAGGAATCGCTCCAAAACACTTTGTAGTAATAAATAATGCTTTTGCTTTTCGATATTTATGAGAATAAGAAATAAAATCTGGCTTCGTTAAAAAATCAAACAATAAATGTTGCACAAAGAAATAGGAGAGACTATATTTACCATTGTTATCTTTTCTTAAATTGGTAGATAATTGTCCACGTAAAATATCAGCTCTATGCTTTTTATACCATGCAACAGCTAGCGGATGAAAGGATTCTATCACATAAGGACCTTTATAATTTTCTAATATTTCATTTACCTTACTACATACTTTTTCCGCATTCTCATGAATCTTAATTTCTACAAGCAAAGGAATTTTCCCATCAATTTCTTTTAACACCTCTGAAAATAATGGCATATATTCCTTCGTATCCAATAATGCAAACTCTTGTAATTCCTTGTAGGTATAATCTCTTACATTTCCTATTTGGTTACATACTCTTTTTAATGCTTCATCATGAAATACAACAACCATATTATCCTTGGAAAGTTGTACGTCAAGTTCAATCCCATATCCCGCATCTTTTGCTTTGATAAAAGCTAGCATTGAGTTTTCAGGTACTTCTGTTTGATTATCGTGTAATCCTCTATGTGCATAGTATTTACAAAAAAGTTCCGCTTCCTTTGGTCTTTTTCGCAAACTTGGTAAAATTGCATATAAATATAATAAAAAAACTCCTACAATAATAATTGCTATAATCCATACCCAGTTCATAATAGCCTCCAATTAATCTTCTATATCAAAATTTTCTAATTTATTTTTTTTCGCTTCTGGTTTCGAATCTCCATGTTTTACTTGTAACATCGTTATAAATGCTAGGACAATAAATAGTGTTGCATAAGGAAACAATGTACGATACGAAACATATTGCAGTAATGCACCCGATAAAATCGGAGTCAAGATCTGTGCACCCATAGAAAAGGTGTAATAAAATCCTGTGTATTTCCCGACATCACTTCCCTTACTCATTTCCACAACCATTGGAAAAGAGTTAACTGAAACGGAAGCCCATCCAATTCCTATCAGTGCAAATGCGATTAAAATACTCCAATGATATGTACTAAAGAAGGAAGAAGCAAAGAAACTTAGAAACATCAAACTAATACCAATTAAAATTGTTTTCTTTCTTCCTATTTTTGATGAGATAATACCAATTGGAAGGTAGGAAAGAATTGCTGCAACCATGGCAACCATTAAGTAACCTGCATACTTGCCACCCTCTGAACCCCATACTTCCGTTGCGTAACGTGAAAATGCAGTTGTTACAGCATTATATGCCATAAACCATAAGAAAATAGAAATTAATAAAAATGCCAAGCTCCTCTTTACCTCTTTTGGAACCTCCAACAAATCTATTGCCTTTTCTTTTTTTATTTCTTCTGGGTATTCTGCTTGTACTTTTGTAGCTATCTTCTTCTCATTTGTTGTAATTAATAAAATAACCAAGGCCAAAATCATAATCCCTGCAATGGAAAGAAATAGGGGATAATAATTGGGATTTGTTTCTTCTGCTACAAGAAACTTAATCATAATCAATGCATAGATTGCACCAAATGCGCCCATTAAATTGATAATTGCATTTGCTTTACTTCGTAAAGGTTTTGGTGTCAAATCTGGCATTAACGCTACTGCTGGAGAGCGATACATTGCCATTGCAAAAAGTGTAATTCCTAAGCCGGCAATAAATAATGGAAGCAATTTATTTTGATCGGCATAAGGAAGAATCATCATACTCATTACAGCTACCAGAGTACCTCCTAAAATAAAAGGTGTTCTTTTTCCTAGTTTGGTATTAACTTTATCGGAAAATCCTCCAATTAAAGGCAATAAAAACAATGCCAGCACATTATCTGCTGCCATTATAACTCCAGTTACGGTTTCATTCATTTTAAAAGTTTCCTTTAAAATGAGGGGAATAACATTATCATACATTTGCCAAAAAGAGCCGATTGCCATAAATGCCAATCCTATAAAGATGGTACGTTTGTTGTTTAGTTTCATACTTTCCTCCTAGTTATTCAATTTTTATTATAAAAATCTTTTCATCTCATCTAAAGATTGAAAAATTGCATCCGGTACTACATCTCCTATTTCAACATCTGCAAGCGTTGCTTCTCCAGATAATACCAAAATCCCTTTTGCTCCATTATTCACACCCGTGGCAACATCTGTATATAATCGATCTCCTACAAACGCAATCTTCTCTTTTTTCTTACCCGTTTTATCTAATATATATTGTAAAGTCTCAATAAAAGGTTTCCCTAAATATTTAGGTTCCATGCCAGAAGAAGAGGCAATTGCTTTACATAAACTTCCACAGTCCATCATATAACCTGTTTCCGTAGGACAATTAACATCTAAGTGTGTTGCCAAAAAGACAGCTCCTCTTCGAATATATGCCGCTGCTCGATCCATCTTTTCAAAGGTAATGGTTTTATCAAAACCAACTACTACCACATCTGGGCATTCCCCAAAGCAAGGATCCCCACTTTTCGGCGTAAATAAAGTAATTCCTGCTTCACGAAAGCTTTCTTCTAAGGATGGAGTACCTAATAAATATACGGCTTCCCTTTTATGATTTTTTAGCAAATAATGTATGGTCACATCACCCGAAGTCATAATTTGCTCTCTTGTACATGTAAGTCCCATATTCGTTATTTTTTTTATATAGGACGCTGGAGACTTTGAAGAATTGTTTGTAAAAAACACATATTCCTTCATCTTTCCCATTTTTTCTATACAGTCTTTCGCACCTTTAATTAATTGTTCTCCTAAATAAACCGTTCCATCCATATCAAGAACAAATAATTCTATTTCCTCAATACATTTTTTTTTATCCATTTATTCCACCAGTTTTGCCATATTATCTTCTACTGTTAAATATGAGGATTTCTTTAAAAATGTAGAAAATTTAGTCACTCCAGTTTGTGCAACACAGGCATCTAAATCCTTAATTGAAAGAAGTACATTTTTCTTTAATTCTCCTAAATTCATTTCTTTTTCTTTGGTATCACTTAATATTTTTTTCACCAATTCATTTAAATGATCAATATCTGTAACATAGAGTGAAACCCATTTGTTATCATTTGTCACTTTAAATTCGCTAAACTCGCGAACAAAAGTTGATAATTTGCTGTACCCGTAATTTCTAGGATCAAAATCAGGGAAGATTTTATTTAAACGGCTACCAAGTTCGCCTAATCCTATTCGCATATTCTCGGAGGCGGTATCCTCTTCGGATAAGATTTTATTAATTGCTTTCACAATATCTTCTTTTTTCGTACTTCCTTTTTCTTCCGTTGCATCTTTTCCAATTTCAACAACAGCTTTTGTTCCCCTGCTTGTTTTGCTTACTTCCTCATCCGTATCTTCTGCGTTTTCTTCATTTTCAATATCAAGAAATATAAATTTTTCACAGGAATTACGAAATGCTTCTGGAGTTTTTTTCTCTCCCATACCAATTACTGTCTTTCCTGATTCACGTATTCTTTTGGCAAGGCGATTAAAATCACCATCGCTTGATACAATACAAAAAATATCTACATCTTCCGTGTATAAAAAATCCATTGCTTCAATAATAAGACCAATATCCGATGCATTTTTACCAGGTGTATCATTGAGTTGCATAACTGGTACCAAGGAATATTTTGCGGAATAACCAAGCCATTTTTTAAGACGGTCAACCGACCAATCTCCATACATATGACGTATCGTTACTTTCCCATATTTTGTTAATTCGGTAAAAATATTGTCTAAATATTTTTTTGCACTGATATTATCTGCATCAATAAGCAATGCAATTTTTTTATCTTCGTTTCCCATTGTTTTCCCCTTACTTTAGTTTCTATTCTAACTTATTAATTATACCATAAAAATTAGCTGTGCAAATTTATTTACGCAGAATTCGATTTAGAAACGCCATGTTTTTTTCTGTAAATGGTCGATAGATTGCTTTCATCTCAAATTTCATGCTTTTATATAGCACACCTTTTTCTCTTGTAAAGGTATCAAAGTTATATTTTCCATGATATGCACCCATTCCACTTGCTCCGACTCCACCAAAAGGAAGGTTTTCGTTTACCATATGCATAATCACATCATTTACACACCCTCCACCAAAAGATAGTCTGTCCATATATTCTTTTGTATTTGCTTTATCTTTTGTAAACAAATAAAAGGCAAGGGGTTTATCTCTTCCCTCTAAATAGTTAAATATCTCTTCCCTATTTTGATAGGAAATAATCGGCAAAATTGGTCCGAAAATTTCATTTTGCATAGCTGGGCTCTCAAAATTAGCATCCGGTAAAATCGTCGGACTAATACGCATGGTTTTTGCATCTCTTTCTCCACCGATTACCTTCTTTTCTGCATCAATCAAACCAATTAACCGTTCAAAATGTCTTTTACTAATTATTTTTGGATATTTTTCATCCGCTAACGCATCCTGATACATCGCATGAATTTGTTTTTTTAGTTCCAAAACAAGCTTTTCTTTCACGGAAGCATCCACAAAAATATAATCCGGAGCAATACAAGTTTGCCCTCCATTTAAGAATTTTCCCCAAACAATACGTCTTGCTGCATATGGAATGTCTGCGCTCTTTTCTACGATACATGGACTTTTCCCACCAAGTTCTAAGGAAACCGGTGTTAGATTTTTTGATGCCTTTTCCATAATTACTTTTCCAATTTCCTTACTTCCTGTAAAAAAAATATAATCATATACTGGTTCTAAAATCTCCTCATATGCACTTGTAGGTTCTGCACAATAGATATATTTTTCAGGAAATGCACCATCTATCATCTCCTTTATCACGGCCGAGACATGTGCACTTGATCTGGAACATTTTAATACGGCACAGTTTCCACCAGTAATGGAACCAATCAAAGGATCCATTGCCAAAACCAAAGGATAATTCCAAGGAGACAAAATCAGACTTACACCATAGGGTTCTCTATGAATCCTACTTTTTCCAACGGCACATGTAATAGGCGTATGTACTCTTCTCGTACGATCCCACTTTTTTAAATGTTTTATTGCATGTTTAATTTCTTGAAATGTTAAAGTAAATTCAGTTAACTGTGCCTCTTCCCGGCATTTTCCCAAATCAAGAATGAAAGCTTCTTTCAATTTTTCTTCATAAACTAATAGAGCCTCTTCTAAAATTTTAAGCATCTCGATTCGAAATTCACAGGATTTTGTGTTCCCCGTTAAGTAAAATTCTCTTTGCTTTTTTACGATTTCTATCATTTTCATACATGACCTCACTTCCCGCTAAGTCTTATCCAAAATAGATACTACTTGCTATCAATCCAACTCCTAAATAATACATTATCAAGTTTCCCCCATGTAACCATTTTTTTTCATTCTTAGAAAAATACAAAAAGATAAGTATGAAATCAGATACAAAAAAGAGAAATGAGCCGATTGCCAAAAACTTTCCTCGTGTCGAATATTCCCAAGAAATCATGCTTTCCAATGCTTTTATTAGAAACAAGGTAACAAAATAAGAATAAATCAGACATGGCCATTTCCCTTTTCCAGGTTCCATACTTGGTAATTGAAAGAGAAAAAACACCAATACTAAAGATGCTAAAGGGAGCAAAAAATCCCACCAATACCAGAGGGTATATTTTTGTATTAAAAAAATAAACATAATGTGAGCAAACGCAAACATAAGAAGTCCCCAAATGAACCATTTGAATTTTTTTGTTTGTACACGGATTGCCAAAAAAACATCCCCCAACAAACATAGAATAAGCCCTGGCAATAATGCAAAATAATATGCTGTGGATTGGGAACAACAGTAACTAATCAATGCAATTGCTATAAATCCAATGCTTGTAATCGTTTTTGCAATAATATAATATTTTTTTTGATTTTCTATGTAACTTGTCCACAATAAATACAAGAGACATAAGAGATAGCATAAACTTACTGT
>Ga0265294_10004400_pt1 | contig 17633 bp, 13 predicted proteins | sample MunlanPumphouse3_FD_192504 | JGI IMG/M metagenome (GOLD analysis project Ga0265294, IMG submission 192504) | Groundwater microbial communities from a municipal landfill in Southern Ontario, Canada - Pumphouse #3 | ecosystem: Environmental > Aquatic > Deep subsurface > Groundwater | place...
GAATCCCCGGAAGGGCAATACATATTACTCTCCGGACATAATCCGGAAACTCCACGCTCCACTGAAGTGCCTGCATCCCGCCCATCGAACCGCCAATAACTGCATATAGTTCCTGAATGCCCAGTTCCCCGAGGAATCTGTACTGGGCATGAACCATATCCCGTATGGTGATAACGGGAAACGTGGTCCCGTAAAGTTTTCCGGTCTCTGGATTAACCGAGGCAGGACCGGTTGAACCCTGACACCCGCCGATTACATTCGTACAAATTACGCAGTACCGATTCGTATCAAGCGCTTTTCCCGGACCGATGATACCATCCCACCATCCTGGTTTGGCGTCTCCCTTGTGAAACCCGGCTGCGTGAGCGTCGCCTGTCAGTGCGTGACAAACGAGAATCGTGTTTTGCCCGTTCGGGCATCCGTAAATCTCATAGGCAACGGTAACGCAGGGAAGCGCAGCACCGCATTCCAGACAGAGAGGGGTCGCGAGGGTATGATATTTTGTGGTGACTTCACCAACAGATTCCTGAATCATCCTTCCTCCTAAATGAGCGAGAGCGCGTGGTCAAGGTCCGCAATAATATCGAGAGGATTCTCGAGACCGACGGAGAGACGAATCGTATCCGGCGTGACTCCCGTTGAAATCCGTTCTTCCTCCGAAAGTTGCTGGTGGGTCGTTGATGCCGGGTGAATAATGAGCGTCTTTGCATCCCCTATGTTGGCGAGAAGCGAGATGAGCTGCACATTATTCTGAACCGTGACGGCGGCGTCAAAGCCTCCTTTCACGCCGAACGTCAGAATCGGACCGCCTGATCCGCCGAAGTATTTGTCCCGGTTCTTTTCTGAGGGATGCCCCATAAGCCCCGGATAATTCACCCAGGCAACTTTCTCGTGGGAGGCGAGATGCCGAGCAATGACAAGGGCATTTTCCGCATGCCGACCTACCCGGAGGTAGAGGGTTTCAAGACCAATCGAGGTGAGCCAGGCGTTGAACGGCGAAAGAGTCGCCCCGAGATCCCTCATAAGGGATATCCTAATGCTCATTGAAACAGTTGAGACACCGAAGGTCGGGTAGTGAACGAGTCCTTTGTAAGCCGGGTCGGGCTCGGTGAACTTCGGGAATTTCCCGTTGTCCCAGGGGAATTTCCCATTTTCTACAATTATGCCGGCAAGGGCGGTTCCATGTCCGTTTGCATATTTTGTGGCAGAAATTACGACAAGATCGGCTCCATGCTCAAGGGGACGAACAAGCCCGATACCTATCGTATTGTCGACGATGAACGGGACACCGGCTTCGTGGGCGATTTTTGCAATCTCCTCAAAATCCGGGATGTCGAGTTTCGGATTGCCGATAGATTCAAAGTAAACTGCCCGGGTTTTTTCATTGATGGCGTTCTTCAGGGCCTTCAGGTCGTTTGATGGGACAAAACGTGCCGTCCTGCCGAAATTCGGGAGGGTCAGGTTGAAAAACTCGAATGTTCCTCCATAGAGATTGTCGGCTGATACGATCTCATCCCCGGGATTCGTGAGAGCAAGAATCACGGTACTTATTGCTGCCATCCCTGACGAGGTACTTATTGCGGCAGTCCCTCCTTCAACCGCAGCCATGCGTGTTTCATACGAGGTGTTGTTCGGATTGGTAAGCCGGGTATAGATGTTTCCGGGAACAGAGAGGTCAAATCTTCCCGCGGCCTCCTTTGCGTCCTTAAAAACATACGCCGTCGTCATGTAGATTGGCTCAGCACGAGCTCCGGTCTTTTCGTCAGGTTTCTGTCCTGCATGAATTGCAAGTGTTTCTTTCTGATATTCCGGGGTCATTATAATTCACACTGTGAATACAATTGGTGTAGGGAAGATATATAGATTCGCGTAAGAGAGAACCGTAGGCAATGTTTTCGCGGACGTGCTGGTATTTTATCTTTATTTTCGGGGAAGGTCGATTTTATGCTCCTGCAAACCAAATGAGATAAGAATGGATACACCTCCCAATGGACTTGTCCCGGCATCATGCATCTTCGCAGGCGAATTCGCTCTCGCGACCGAGTCAGCGAACGCCGGGTTTACGACCCCATTCGGCATATTCACCCAGAGAATATTTCTCATCGGGACCCTCACGGAAAAAACAACCCGTGACGGAAAAATCTCCTCGCTCCGTCTGAGCGACCCGACCGGAGTCTTTACCTGTTCAATGAACTGGGAAAACACCCAGCTCCTCAAAACAGCCGGCGAACTGGACGTTCCGTCATTCGTTGCCGTTTTTGGGACGGTCAGATTCCGGAAATACGCCGGCAGAACCTTTCTGGAAATCGTTCCGGAAACACTTCTTCCCGCAACCCGTGAATCGCGAAACGCCTGGATATTCCACACTGCGGAGTCAGCAGTCTCCCGCCTTGAAAAATGCAGGAATTCCCCCGTGAGAAAAGAACTCGCCGGAAAAATAAAACTCGCGCTCGAATCAGCCCGCCCAGCTGAGCCAAAGGATGAACTGACCAATGAGCAGATTCTGGAAATAATCACCGCCCTCACGGAAAAGAAAGGAGCAAAGATACTTGACGTCATCTCCCGTCTCAAAACCCTCGGGCTCGACGAAACATCCGCAAAAACCCGGCTGGGGCTTCTGATGGAAGAAGGGGAATGCTACACCCCGACAACCGAACTCATCAAAATCGCGTAACCATGCAGCCGGAATTTTATGCAGACGGACCTGCCGTCCTCATCGAAAGACAGGAACGTACCCTTGTTATCGCCGACCCTCACTTTGGTGTGGAGGCAGATCTGCACAGACATGGTCTCCATTTCCAGAGTGCAACCGATGCACGAATGTCCAGGCTGCTCACAATCATCGAACAATCCGACCCGGACTACCTAATCGTGCTTGGCGACTTAAAACACATGATTCCCTATGTCACGTATCAGGAACGCATCGAAATGCCCGAGATTTTACGGAAAATACGAAAGGAAACAAACTTCCGTCTCGCCCCGGGAAACCATGACACCGGTCTCGAACACTATCTCGGGAAAGACGAACTCCTCCCGATGAACGGCGCCCTGATTGACGGAACCGGCTACTTCCACGGACACACGATTCCCGCTCAGGAATTAATGGGTCACCTGATTCTGTGCGGACATCATCACCCGGTCGTAAACATCTACGATGATGTCGGATGTTCGCTCCGCGGGACTCCCGGATACCTGCTCGCGGAAATCGACCCCTCGGCCTGGGGACCGGTCCCTGCCAACCCCACGCGGATCCTATTCGTCCCGGCATTCTATGAACTTGCGGGCGGCATGGATGTCAGACTCATCCCGGGAAACAACATATCACCCGTTGCAAATGCAATTCAAAATGAAACCGCCGAGGTTTTCCTGAAAGACGGAACCTACGTCGCCCCGTTCACCGAACTCCGTCCCGACCCAATGGAAAGAACATGACATCCGCCATAGATGAACTGAAAGACTCGCTCCACCCAAAACTCCGGGAGGTACTCGAAAAGCGGGGCTTCGATGAATTTTCCGAAATCCAGATGCGGGCAGTCCCTACACTCATCACCGGAATAAACGCAATTCTCATCGCACCGACCGGAACCGGAAAAACGGAAAGCGCCCTCCTGCCGGTATTTCATCAGATGCTCACAAAACCGTGTCAAAACGGGTTTACCGCACTCTACATCACCCCTCTCCGGTCCCTGAACCGGGACATGATGAGCAGACTTGAATGGTGGGGTGCTGAACTTGGTCTGAGAATTTCCGTCAGACACGGAGACACAACCCAGAATGACCGGAGAAAACAGGCGACCAATCCCCCCGACCTTCTCATAACAACGCCCGAAAGCCTTCAGGCAATGTTCATGGGGAAAGTCCTCCGCAAACATCTCGCAGGCGTCAGGTATGTCATCGTCGACGAAATCCACGAACTTGCCGGCGGAAAACGCGGAACACAGCTCACCGTCGCTCTCGAACGCATCGCCGAACTTGCCGGCGAATTCCAGCGGATAGGTATCTCGGCAACGGTCGGAAACCCGGAACTCATCGGAAAATTCCTCTGCGGAAAACGACCCTGCACAATTGTCCAAGTCCCGGTGGCAAAAACACTCGACCTCTCGGTAAAATTCGCCGGAGAATCCTTTCACGGTCAGACGAAATTAATCGAAAAATGCATTGACTCGCACGCCTCGACTCTGGTGTTCACCAATACCCGCAGCGTAGCCGAGGCAATCGGCCATGCCCTTCTCCCGCGCGGCGATACGGACGTCCACCACGGTTCGCTCTCCCGCGAAGTCCGGGTCGATGCCGAAGACAACTTTCGTGCCGGAAAAACGCGGGCGATGATCTGCACATCCTCAATGGAACTCGGTATCGACATAGGGCAGATAGACCATGTCATCCAGTTCAACTCGCCCAGAGAAGTCGCCCGCCTCATGCAGAGGACGGGTCGTGCCGGTCACCAGATTCACGCCACATCCAAAGGAATGATTCTTGCAACAGGATTCGACGATATTCTCGAATCTATGGTCATTGTCAATAAGGCTATGGCGAATCAGCCGGAAAACACCCGCCCCCACATGAATGCCGCGGATGTTATCGCCAACCAGATTGCGGCGCTCGCCGTCGAACGGGGCCAGATTGCCATCAAAAAAATCGAAGAGATTTTTTCGCGGAGCTACTGCTTCCATGATGCCGGTCCGCTCATCCGCGAAGTCATCGCCGAAATGGAAAGACATTACCTCATCCGAACGGAAGACGATATGGTCATCACCAAGAACCGGGCAAGAAAGTATCTCTCGCTCAATCTTTCGATGATAGCAGATGAGAAAAAAAGTATCATCTTCGACGTGGTCGCAAGAAAACCGGTCGGTACCCTGGACGAGTCATTTGTCATCAGCTGGATTTCATCAGGAGCCGTGTTCGTCGCACGCGGGCAGGTCTGGCGTGTCCTCGATATCGACGAGGACAGAATCATGGTCGAGCCGGCGAAAAACGCAAAAGGCGAACTCCCGTCCTGGGAGGGGGAACAAATTCCGGTCCCCTTCAGCGTGGCGATGGAAGTCGGCAGACTGCGCCGTCTGCAAAATTTCGAAGAGTACCGTGCCGATGAAAAATCCGTCACCTTCGCAGAAAAAATACTCTCCGATATGAAAAAGAACAGGTCAATTACAGCGACCGACCAGCTCATCGTGCTCGAGGATGCGGATGAGGGGGTCGTGATAAACCTCTGCGGAGGTCACAAAGTGAACGAGACCATCGGACGTGTTCTCTCGATTCTGCTTTCAGCACGCTACGGGACCTCGGTAGGTATTGAAACCAATGCCTACCGGATTTTACTCAGGCTGCCGAAGTTCCTCCGTGCTCCCGACGTGGAGGAGGTTCTTCTCTCGCTCGAACCAGAACACATCGAGGGAATCATGACCCTCGCACTCAAGAAAACTGCCCTTTACAAATGGAAACTGGTGCAGATTGCAAAAAAGTTCGGGGCAATCGATGCCGATGCCGATTATGAAAAAATCAGTATGAACCGTCTTCTGGAGCTGTTCGACAAAACAGTCATCGAACGTGAGGCATTCCGGGAACTCTTCTTCTCAAGTATGGACGTCGAGGGAGCACGCGAGGTCGTCACCCTGCTGAAGACCCGGCGGATGGGGACGAAGACAAGCCGGCTGTCGATTATCGGAGCAGAGGGGTTGTTTACGGGACGTGACATAGTCGTGCCGCCCGGAGAAGACCAGGCAATAATTGAGAGTGTGAAACATCGAATCGATGACCAGGACGTGATTCTCGCCTGCATGCACTGTAAAGACTGGAAGTCCAGAACCAAAGTCGGCCGGGTCCCGGACCAGCCCCAGTGTCCTGTCTGCGGCGCCAGACTTGTCGCGGTCCTGAAACCGTATGAAGAGCCGGCGTTTACGGCTCTCAAAAAGAAGAAACTATCAACGGAGGAAAAAGAGGCGGAAACCCGCATGATGCGGAATGCGAACATGGTATTATCCAGCGGAAAAAAGGCGATTATCGCTTTGGCGGGGCGGGGCGTGGGACCCGAATCTGCGGCACGCATTCTGAATACATTTGCGACCGGCGATAACTTCTATCGTGAGATTTTAAAGGCTGAACGGAACTTCGTTCAGACACACCGGTTCTGGGGATGAGAAAATAAAAGTACAGATATATGGAATCATACGTGATGGATTTCAGTTTTTCCCGCACTCCCTGCATGCATTAACCCGCTTTTTTCCAGAAAACGCATAATCTCCGGCATCATCCGGTCGCAGACCCGGGAATCCGCCACGTTAAAATGATTGCCGGTATAGGATATGACCTCCGCGCTGGAACAACCGGCCAGCTTCTGCTTCAGGAGGTTAAACGGCATGATGGTATCCTGTTCCGCGGCAATAACCAGAACCGGGCACGTGACCTCAGGAAGAGCGGTTACTGCCTCATACTGGAGAATATTTTTCATTGAACGAAACGGAACCAGATTATTCCATACAATGGACCTGCCTGTAGACAGATTAGTTATTCCGACAAAATGCACAGACTTCTTTGCACGAACGGACGGACAGTCAAACGCATACCCTGGATAAAAATCCGGGTTCTGGAAATCCGCGAGATGATCCGGCGAAATAATCATCGGAAGATAAAACGGTTTTACTCCGAGTTTTGCCCGGATTCTGTCATACCAGGTAAGAAGGCAGTAGGGCAGCGAATACAGAATGCCTTTGCTTTTGAAACAGGCTGCCGGACAGATAACAGGAATCATACAGATTACACCGGAAATCTCCTTATCCTCTGCCGCAATCGAAAGAGCATAACCCCCGGCAAGCGAGATGCCGCAGAGAACGATTCTCGTCGTATCAATAAAATCCAGAGACCGGATATGCACGAGAGCCGCACGAATGTCATCCAGCTGAGATACGGGGTCGACCAGATTCCGGATATCTCCCTCAGAAAATGCATAATTCCGGTAATCAAATAAAAATACGGCATACCCGCTTTCTATCAGATGTCCGGCATACCGCATGGTCGCCATAAAACGGGGATGACCCAGCCCATGGGTGATGATTATGACAGGAGGACGGACTGCGCTCTCCGGGAGAAAAAGATCGGCATCACAGGTTTTCCCGTTGCTCGGGAAGGGAGAGGAAATCTGCCGCATAAAAAAAAAGGAAAAGCTGCAGCTGAGACGGTTAACTACAGCCGCTCCACCCGCAGTTTTTGCAGATTCCCTGGTTGCAGCCTTCGCCGAAATCAAGCGGCTGACCGCACTCGGGACAGGATGGATTCTTCTTTTCTCCGGGAAGAACCGGCGTAAAAGACCAGTTGTCCAGCGTGGTGATTGCCTGATTGGTTGCTGCAAGTTCGATGCATTTCCCAACAACATCGGCACAGGAAATACCCTCGGATTTTTTATTCTTGATAGCCGAGACACAGCTCACTTTACCGAACTGCTTGACGAACTTTTCATAGGGCACACCATTCTGGAGACCTGTGCTGATACTTCGTCCGAGAGCATTGCTGCTCGCTTCACATCCGGCTCCGACCGTCCTGATGAACACCTCGATTGGTTTGCCGTTCATAGAGTTGATGGTGATATACAGCCGGCAGCATCCGGACTGGGCGAGGAAGGTTCTTCCCACCAGTTCCCGCGGGCGGTTAAAGGGCAACTGCTGGACGAGAGACGGCTCCGTCTTACTTTCAGTAATCACCACAGGCTCCGCGGGCTTCTCCTGCTTTTCGAGAGCCAATACCACATCCTCCCGGGATCCGGTTCGGTAAAGGGTCATGCCTTTAATTCCTTCCTGCCATGCGAGAATAACTGCCTGTGCGACATCTTCTTTTGCAGCATAGGCCGGCATGTTGATGGTTTTGGAAATTGAGGCGTGAACATGCTGCTGGAACGCCGCCTGCATAAGGACATGGTCTTTCCAGCCAATGTCGAGGGCGGTCTTGAAGACTGCACGGAACGAGTCGGGGAGCCAGTCAAGATCCTGGATAGTGCCCCTTTCATGAACATGGTTGATGACCTCGTCACGCTTTGCATCAGCTTCGGGACCGGCATAACCCATTGCATCGATTATGCGCAGGAGTTCCGACTCGAAATACGGATGGACCATAACGAAGGTTTTGCCGACCGTGTTCCTGCGCGTGTATGCGAAGGAGAAGACAGGCTCAATACCTGAAGAGCATCCTGCAAGAAGCGAGATGGTCCCCGTCGGGGCAATGGTCGTCAGAGCCGCATTTCGCATGACAAGACCCTGCTTATCCCAGACACTGCCTTTGTATGCAGGGAAGGTTCCTTTCTCTTTACCGAGAATTATGGACTCCTCAACGGCGACACGATTTATTCTCTCCATGACTTCGGTACAGAAGTTTCTGCCGGCTTCAGAATCGTAGGGGATTCTGAGCATCAGCATTGCATCGTGAACACCCATCAGACCGAGCCCGACTTTTCTCGTACGGTTGGTTGCGTCACGGATTTCCGAAATTGGAAAAACATTTTTGGTAATGACGGCGTCAAGGAACCTGATACCCATTCTGGTCATTTTATCGAGGGCTTCGTAGTTCAGACCGTCTGCGCGGATGAATTTTGCAAGATTGATACTTCCGAGAACACAGGATTCAAAGGGAAGAAGCGGCTGTTCGCCGCAGGGGTTGGTGGTATCGATTTCCCCGAGTTCCGGGGTGGGGTTTTTGCGGTTGATGGTGTCGTAGAAGAGAATTCCCGGTTCACCGTTTTTCCAGACACCTTCGACGACTCCGTCCCAAATGTCACCAACAGTGATTCCCGCTCCGTCCGTGCCGGTAACCCAGACTTTATCCATCTCGCCGTGTACGACATGATTCATGAAATCATCCGAGACCATGACCGAGATATTGAAGTTACTGAAGTCACCTTCTTTCGCTTTGCTTCGGATGAACTTCATGATGTCCGGATGCCAGACATTAAGAATTCCCATATTCGCCCCGCGCCTTCTTCCGCCCTGCTTGATGACATCGGTCGCGGCATTAAACACACGCATGAATGAAACCGGTCCGGAGGCTACACCGTCCGTAGATCTGACGGGAGCTCCTTCCGGGCGCAGATGGGAGAAGTTGTATCCTGTTCCTCCTCCCGACTGATGAATAATTGCCCCCCAGCGAACCGCATCGAAGATTTCCGGCAGGGAATCATTCACTGGCAGCGTAAAACAGGCTGACAGCTGACCAAGAGGTGTCCCTGCATTCATCAGCGTGGGAGAGTTCGGAAGGAACGACAGGGAAAACATTGCATCATAGTATTCCTTCGTCTCCTCCGGCGTCTCGCCTAATGCATCTGCAACTCTTCTACACACATCTTCAAAAGACGTTTCACCCGTGCGGTAATACCTTGCCGCTAAAATACTGTCAACTACTGAGTTCTCCATCAAATTAACCCTCATTCATCCGTACATTATTTAAATTACCCATATCCCGGATATAATTCCATTCAGGGTGAGTAATTGTACGTAGCAATTAATGGGATATGCTCCTTCATTAATTAATCCATTTCTAGATGCTGCCAGGTCCTGAAACACAATTCTTAAATGATAGGTAAAGAGACCAGTTACCTATAATGGTCGTTCCAGGAAAAGTATTCTTTACCAGAGGCAGGGGTGTTCATAAAGAGGAACTGGTTTCCTTTGAGATGGCTCTCAGAAATGCAGGAATTGCCCCGTTCAATCTTGTTTATGTATCTTCGATTATGCCGCCCGATGCGGAAATTGTCTCGCGCGAGGAAGGACTCGCATGTTTGAATCCTGGCGAAATAGTATATTGTGTTATGGCACGCGAGTCCTCAAACGTCCCCTGCCAGAAAATATCTTCAGCTATCGGACTTGCTGTTCCCGCGATTCATGACAAACAGCACGGATATCTTTCCGAGCATCACAGTATCGGGATGTCAGAAAAAGCATGCGGGGAGTATGCCGAGGAGCTCGCACGGACAATGCTCTATACAATCATGCAAAGTTCGGGCGGAAAGATACTCAAAACGAGCAATATCAGTATTGAGGCCGATACAAACCCGGATGGAACCTGGACGACCGTGGTGTCCACGGCGGTCTTCGTCTGTTAAACCTATATCTGAATAAAACCAATTCTTCTCTGCATGTGCGGAATTGCGGGAATTACTGATACACCAAACGTATCGGTGTCATTGTACTGGGCTTTATATGCACTCCAGCATAGAGGGCAGGAGAGCGCGGGCATATTTACGTATGATGGTAAATCCGTACAGAAACACAAAGGATACGGACTTGTCTCCGAAGTGTTCAACGGACCCATCCTCGAGAGCCTTGCCGGGAAGACGGGTATCGGGCATGTCCGGTATCCGACGACCGGAGGCTCGAAGCCTGAAAATATTCAGCCGTTTCATTTTATGTTCAGGGGACATGTGCTGTCCCTCGTCCATAACGGAAATCTGGTAAACACGAATGAACTCCGATATGAATACGAAGGACGCGGACACATTTTTTCCACGACATCGGATACCGAGGTCATAGCCGCAATTCTTGCAAACGAGATTATTCATGATCACACGCCGGATGAGGCGGTAAGTTACTGCATGCGGATGATTCGCGGTTCATATGCAGTAATCTTTATGCTGGACGGTATTTTGTATGCGTTCCGCGACCCGCTTGGAATAAAACCATTATGCCTTGGTAAAATAGAAAACGGCGGGTTTATCCTGGCTTCGGAAAGTGTTGCTCTTGATTCGGTCGGAGCAATATTTGTGAGGGATGTTGTTCCCGGAGAGAGCGTACGGCTTGAGGACGGAACAGTCTATTCCAGGAAGATGATGAAGGCGAAGTCATGTGCCCACTGCGTGTTTGAGTATATTTACTTCGCAAGAGCCGATTCGATTATCGACGGCGTGTCTGTTTACGATGTAAGAAGACGGACCGGAGAACTTCTCGCAAAACAGGCGCCGGCAATAGCGGATCTGATATCACCGGTCCCGGATTCAGGCACCGCTGCGGCGACCGGCTATTCGCGTGAATCAAGGATTCCATTCAGAGAGGCTCTGATTAAAAACCGATATACGGGACGGACGTTTATTATGCCCTCGCAGGAAAAACGTGAAATCGCCGTCAGAATGAAACTGAATCCTGTCCGCGGACATATCAAAGATAAATCCGTTGTCCTTGTAGACGACAGTATTGTGAGAGGGACAACTTCGAAGAAGATTCTGTCACTTGTACGCGAGTTCGGGGCGAAAGAGATTCATCTCCGTATTGCATCACCGCAAATTATCGCGCCGTGTTATCTTGGAACGGATTTCCCCACACGCAGAGAACTGATTGCGTCAAAGAAATCCGTTGCCGAAGTCGAAAAAGAGATTCAGGCAACCAGTCTTGCGCATATTTCGCTCGAGGGACTTATCGAGGCAATCGGGATTCCGCGGGAAGATCTTTGTCTCGGCTGCCTTACAGGGAAATATCCTGTGGCAATCGAGGGCGAAGAAGAGGAAAAGCGCGGAATTTCAATGGTTGATTCCTATTCCTGTCCGGCAAAATTATAATTTTAGAAAATACATCCTTTTTTTCGTGGATTCCGGAATCGCAACCCGGTGTTTCCTGCCGCTTCGCTCTCCGTTCCAGGTAAAAACTGACTGACTAAAAAATGGGTGATGGATAGTATTTGTGATAGCGGGGGATGATAGTTACATCATTCCCGGGGGCATGCCGCCCATTCCGCCCATGCCGCCGCCCATTGCCGCCATCTCTTCGGGTGATGGTCCGGCTGACTTTGCGGATGCGATAACATCGTCGATTCTGAGAATCATGACGGCTGCTTCTGCTGCGGAGGAAATTGCCTGGGTCTTCACACGGAGCGGCTCGACAACGCCTGCTTCCCACATGTCGACTGCTTTACCTTCATAGACATCGAGACCGAAGGTCTTCTTGCCTTTCTCGTGGGCTTCACGGAGCTCAACGAGTTTGTCAATCGGGTCGAGACCTGCATTCTCTGCAAGGGTTCTCGGGATGATTTCGAGTGCGCCTGCGAATGCTTCGATTGCGAGCTGGATACGACCGCCCTCTGTGGATGCATATTCACGGAGTCTGAGTGAAAGCTCAACTTCCGGTGCGCCTCCTCCGGGAACAACCTTCTTGTCTTCAACTACACATGCGACTACACGGAGTGCATCTTCAAGTGCACGGGCAAGCTCGTCAACAACGTGCTCAGTTCCGCCTTTGATGATGATGGAGACTGCCTTCGGGTTCTTGCATTTCTCAACGAAGATCATCTCTTCGCCGCCGACCTTGCGCTCTTCAACAAGACCTGCGATACCAAGCTCATCGCCGGAGATTGCGTCGATTGAGGAGATAAGCGATCCACCGGTTGCACGTGCAAGTTTCTCCATATCGGATTTCTTTACACGGCGGGTTGCAAAGATACCTGCTTTGGAGAGATAGTGCTGTGCAATGTCGTCGATACCTTTCTGACAGAACAGAACATTTGCGCCGGATGCTTTGACTTTCTCGACGATGGTTTTAATCATACGCTCTTCTTCATCGAGGTATAACTGGAGCTGGTCCGGGGAAGTGATGGAGATTTCTGCGTCGACTTCGGTCTTCTTGTATTCAACAGCTGCGTTAAGAAGGAGAATCTTTGCGTTCTTGACCGTCTTCGGCATGCCGGGGTGGACACGTTCCTTGTCGATGATCATACCTTCGACAATCTCAGACTCATTGATTGAGCCGCCGACACGTTTCTCGACTTTGACGTTTTCCGTGTCAACAGTTCCATCTGCGTCTGCAATAAGGGAGACTGCACGGACGATTAAGTCACAGAGTTTCTCTTTGGATGCTTCTGCATTCTTACCAGTCATTGCAGTAGCTGCAATCTTGGCAAGAAGGGCGGTGTCTTTTGCTTTGACATCGATTGCGATTGTCTTGAGAAGTTCCTGTGCTTTCTCGGCAGCCTGTCTGTATCCGAGGGTGATGACGGTCGGGTGAATGTCCATCTCAAGAAGCTCTTCTGCTTTCTTTAAGAGTTCGCCTGCAATGATGACTGCAGTGGTGGTTCCGTCTCCGACTTCGTCGTCCTGGGTCTTTGCGACCTCAACCATCATCTTTGCTGCGGGGTGTTCAATATCCATCTCTTTAAGAATCGTGACACCATCGTTTGTGATAACAACATCACCGATTGTGTCGACAAGCATCTTGTCCATGCCCTTCGGACCAAGGGTAGATCTTACCGCACCGGCTACTGCTTTTGCGGCTGCGATATTCATACTCTGTGCATCCCGACCACGTGTCCGGGAGCTTCCTTCTTTCAGGATTAAAATTGGCTGTCCGCCAAGTTGTGCTGACATAGTATAATCACCTATACCCCGTTTTAGCGGGGTAATGTATGGAATATGTTGTTTAGTAGTTCTATATAAACATTATTATTTAAAGGAGATATTTGGGATGTATACGCGGAGTATCATGCTGACTCTATGCCAGATACCCCATACGCGCCGAAGAAAAAAAGGGAGGAGATATACAGAAATATCAGAGCACAGACTCAATCCGGTTGAGTGCCTCTTCGAGCCGCTCCATGGATGCAGCGTAGGAAATCCGAATCCAGCCGGGTGCTCCGAATGCAAATCCGGGGGTTGCCGCGACATGGGCTTTGTCCAGCCAGAGATTTGCCGTGGCATTGTCATCTCCGCCGCAGTTGATGAATGCATAGAACGCTCCGTCTGCCGGAGCCGTTTTCAGCCCCATACCGGCAAGTCTGCCGATGACATATTTTTTCCGCTGTTCGAACTCTTTTCGCATGGATTCGACACAGGTCTGGTCTCCGGTGAGGGCGGCAACTCCCCCCCACATGACAAAGGTGTTTACGTTTCCGACAGAATGCTGCATGACTTTGTCAGCATAGGAAATTACGCCCTCAGGCGCTGCGAGATAGCCGAGCCTCCACCCGGTCATTGCGTAGGCTTTGGAAAATCCATTGACGGTAATCGTCCTTTCTGCCATATCAGGGAGGGAGCCGATTGACACGTGCTCTTTTCCATAGATGAGTTTCTCGTAAATCTCATCCGAAAGACAGTAAAGATCATGGTCGATGCAGGCATCTGCAAGAATCCGGAGTGATGACCGTTCAAGGACCGAACCGGTCGGATTCGAGGGGGAGTTGACGATAATCATCTTGGTTTTATCAGTGATTTTTTCAAAGAGGGATTCGTCGACCTGGAAGTTTTCATTGAGCGGATGGTGAACCGGAGTGCCCCGTGCAATTTTCACACAGGGGTCATACGAAACCCATGCAGGATTGAGAATAATGACCTCATCGCCCGGGTTTAAGCAGGCCATCATAGTAATCCGGATGGCATCTTTTGCACCGCTCGTGCAGAGAACCTGTTTCTGCGTGACCGGAATGTGATTATCGTTATTGAGTTTATCCGCTATCGCTTTGGTCAGTTCCACAATACCACGGGATGGGGAGTAATGTGTTTCGCCGCGGTTAAGTGCATCTATTGCGGCTTTGGTGATATGTGCGGGAGTATTGAAGTCCGGCTCGCCTACAGCGAGGCTGATGACATCGATTCCTTTGGCAATCATCTCTTTTGAACGGTTGTTCATAGCCATGGTCGCAGACTGGGGAACTGAGGCTATGTTTTCTGAGAGAGGCAACATAGTATAATGTCTGTTCTGCAAGATATTTAAGCAAAGGAGTTGGCACGAAAAAAAGGATTAGGAGAGGATATCGATTGCCGCGGATAGTCCGTCGCCTTCGAGTTTGTAACCGGCTTTTTTGAAGCACATCTGAACGGCAGCCACGGTCGCGATAATTTCGGGCGTGTCGATAATCCCCATGTTGCCGATTCTGAAAATCTTTCCTTTCAGTCTGTCCTGACCACCGGCGAACTCAATACCCATCTTCTTGCATGCGCCGCGGATTTTTGCATCTTCAACACCTTCGGGGTAGAAGAATCCGGTAACGGTGTTCGATGGTTTGTGAAGAGCATCCACCTGCGGGACCAGGGAAAGACCCCAGGCTTCTCCGGCAGCGCGGACTGCGGCGGACATTTTGTGATGACGGGCGATTCTGTTTTCGAGCCCTTCCTCTTCAACGAGTCTGCATGCTTCACGCAGCGCGAGGAATAACGGGACTGCCGGGGTGGTCGGGGTCTCCATCGGGTTGCCGTCGGCAGATTTCTTGGCCTTCTTTAAGTCAAGATAGAAGGGTCTGTTTTCGGAGAGTCTGTCCCATGCTTTCTGTGAAACGGAAACCGCGGCAAGTCCTGCAGGCGCTGCAAGGCATTTCTGGCTTCCGACTATTGCCACATCAGCACCCCATTCATCTGCCTTTACAGTGTCTCCGCCGATAGACGTAATCGCATCAAGGATGAAGAGGGCATCGTATTTTCGGGCGAGTTTGCCGACTTCATCGGCAGGATTCAGTATTGCGGCAGATGTCTCGTTGTGAACGAGGGTCACAACTTCAGCGCCGTTTTCAAGTTCCTGTTTAAGGGCTTCGAGATTCAGCGCGTGTCCCCATTCGGATTCTATCATTGTGGTCTCGCCGTAGATTTTGGAGATAAGACCAAGGCGTTCGCCGAACTTTCCATTGACGAGGGCTGCAATCTTTTTGCCTTTGGCAAATGAACCGATGGCCGCTTCCTGACCGGCTGTTCCGGAACCTGAGAGAACGAGCATGTCGTTTTTCGTTCCGAAGATGGGTTTTAAGGATTTGACAATATCTGCGTAGCAGTCACCGAATTCTTTACTTCGGTGGTTGATTGCCTGTTTTGTCATTGCATTACGGACCGTTTCAGGCATTGGAACAGGACCGGGCATCATGAGCAGGGTTTCTTTATACATGGGAAATCTGTTACATATATGAGAATAAACCTACATATAATAATTCATAGGAGTTTACCATATGGCAGAAGTCGCAGTTATAGCAGGTTCGGCATCGGACCAGGGAATTATTGATAAAGCAACGGCAGTTCTTCAATCATACAATATTTCCTTTGATGTTCAGATTATTTCTGCCCACAGGGATGCGGAAAAACTGGATGCCTACGTGAAAGCGTCGGATGCGAAGGTGTTTATCTGTATTGCAGGAATGTCGGCGGCTCTTCCGGGAGTCGTCGCGGCAAGAACAAAAAAACCGGTGATCGGGGTCCCTGTCTCCGGCAAGATTGCCGGAGGACTGGATGCTCTTTTGTCAATCGTCCAGATGCCGAAGGGTGTGCCGGTTGCCTGCATGGCAGTCGACGGCGGGGAAAATGCGGGACACTTTGCTGCCAGGATTCTCGGGAAGAACTGAGTATTTCCTGTCACTTCTGTCACTTCATATTTTGAAAGTGACATGAATTAAAGCTCATATTATCGTTATTTTTTGATTTCAGCTTGTTATGTCAATGATGTCACTTATGTCAATGTTTTTCAGTTAATAGTTATAAGAAATCTACTCGTTGGGATAGTGATTTCAAAAAACAGTATAATCCGAATTTATTTCCTGTCGGTTACGGTTTTGACTGACAGAACATCGTCATAATAAAAGATACTGCCGGGAGGCAGTATGTCTTTCGAACTTACTCTTCAATCATGTACTTGGTGAGTCCATTGTTGATGAGTGTGACGCGGAAAAAAAACGGATTATCATAGGATTATTGTTTTTTTGTATATAGGTAACAATGGCAGTGACCCGCGGTCTCGATGTCTGCCGCAGCATCCCTGCATGGGCAGAGATAATTTTTGTCCGCCTCTTCGTCGCCGCTTGGAATCCGGCACGGGCAGAAGCGTTTTCCGTGGACAATTTTATTTCTGGCAAGTCCCTCGATTGCGGAATCTGCTATGTCTTTATTTTCATTTACCGCCCAGCCTTTCTTTTCTGCGATTTTGAAAATGGAAGGACGGATTTGTGCGGCAACTTCTAGAATTTCTTCGCGTGCGGGCTTAATAGTCATTACTGATTATTCCTCTTCAGGGGATATCATGGTTTGGTTTGCGGATTACTCGTTAGAGTAATCTCAGCTAAGCAGGATAGTTCCTGCGGATGCGGATTACTCGTTAGAGTAATCTTAGCTAGCATGACAAATCATGCGATTGCGGATTACTCAAGTGATTTCAGGATGAGTCGTTTCTGCATCGGTTTCAGGTGGTCGATGAATAGTATTCCGTCATGGTGGTCTTTTTCGTGGAGAAATGCCCGTGCCGCCACACCTTTTAATTCAGTCTGGATTATCTCTCCGGACACATCGAGATAACGGCACGTAATTTTACCAGGTCGGCGGACCGGTCGTTTGATTCCCGGAAGGCAGGGACTTCCTTCCGTATCCTCGGTGAATGTTCCCTCTTTCAGAACTTCCGGATTGGCTCCCTTTATGGAAACTCCGCCGGCGTTTACGATGAAAAGACGTTTCGATACGCCAATCTGCGGAGCCGAGAGCCCCACACATTTATTGTGAATCATGGTATCCCACATATCATTCAGAATATCCAATTCTTCAGAGCCGATTGTCTCAACCGTATCCGCTTTGGCAAAGAGGACCGGGTCACCATAGTTCCGTATCTCACGAATCATATGTTTCTGTTCTCCGCGGAATCGTTTTAGTGTTTTGATATCTAATACCTGTGTATGAAAATGCACTATGATTCCCAGGTTCATGTAACCGGTGA
>Ga0265294_10004401_pt1 | contig 17632 bp, 12 predicted proteins | sample MunlanPumphouse3_FD_192504 | JGI IMG/M metagenome (GOLD analysis project Ga0265294, IMG submission 192504) | Groundwater microbial communities from a municipal landfill in Southern Ontario, Canada - Pumphouse #3 | ecosystem: Environmental > Aquatic > Deep subsurface > Groundwater | place...
TACTTTTGTCAAAAGGATTGAAACCCGCACTGTTGCTATTGTTTTTATTTTCCATTTCCGTTGACTTTAGGGTTTGTAATGAAATAAGTTGATTGTTTGAAACGAAGCTATTTTATTCGTTAACGACTTGAAAATTCTGCGAATAGCGGGCTATTTAATAAATTTTCAAGGGAGTTAAAGGACAAAAGAACCAGTTTAAAGCGTCAAGTTATTTCGGCATAATCCCTTAGTCAACGGGCAATTTGTGCTGAGTCTGTTGGCTTTAGCCACATTTCTTTTGAGCATAAATAAATACTTTGAAAATGTGGCTAAAGCCAACTTACAGGCAATAGTCGAAATTCCCGCACTGAGCGTAGTCGAAGTGCAGCAAAAAATCGTTCCAAAAAAGCGCACTCTTCTTGCTTCTTCTCTGTTTATTTTCCCTGCTTATCCTAACTCCCAAACCATCAGTGATGTACAATAATTTTCAGATTTAAAATTCCTAAATGTTTATTTTGGGCAACAATTTTGGCTATTTGTTTTGTAAAGTGAACATTGTTAGATGGTTACCTTTTTTAATGGGAAACATCTCAAATAAAGTTATCAACAAAATGATAATTTTAAGTGTTTTTCTAAGGGGATATGAAAACTTTTCTTTATTATTGTAGTTCTATATATAAGAACAAGGAAATTGGTATAAAAATCTATACCTGATAAAAATATAACTATGCAAACAACCGCGAAAACAAAAAAGAAAACGTTCACTTTTGACGAAGCTTATAATGCAACTCTCGATTATTTTAAGGGAGATGAGTTAGCTGCAAAAGTATGGGTGAGCAAGTATGCTCTGAAAGACAGTCAAGGAAACATCTATGAAGAGACACCCATTGACATGCATTGGCGTTTGGCAAAAGAAATTGCCCGAATAGAAAAAAAATACTCCAATCCATTGAGCGAAAAGGAACTGTTCGCACTTTTCGACAAGTTCAACTACATTATTCCACAAGGAAGTCCTATGACGGGAATTGGCAATAACTTTCAAATTGCTTCTTTATCCAATTGTTTTGTGATTGGAATGGAAGGTGCAGCCGATTCTTACGGTGCAATTATTCGTGTTGACGAAGAACAAGTACAACTGATGAAAAGGCGTGGTGGAGTAGGACATGACCTTTCTCACATACGTCCCAAAGGTTCACCGGTGAAAAACTCTGCACTTACATCAACCGGTTTGGCTCCTTTTATGGAACGTTATTCTAATTCAACCAGAGAGGTTGCTCAAGATGGTCGTCGCGGTGCATTGATGCTCACTGTGTCGATTAAACATCCTGATTCGGAGGATTTTATCGATGCTAAAATGGAGCAAGGGAAAGTGACTGGCGCCAATGTTTCTGTTAAAATTGACGATGTATTTATGGAAGCTGTTGCAAACGACGGAATGTACACGCAGCAATATCCCATTGATTCGGACAAACCTACGTTTGAGAAGGATATAAAAGCGAAAGACCTCTGGTCTAAAATTGTTCACAATGCGTGGAAATCGGCAGAGCCGGGAGTTCTGTTTTGGGATACCATCATCAATGAGTCTGTGCCCGATTGCTATGCCGACTTAGGCTTCAAAACCGTCTCTACTAATCCGTGTGGAGAAATTCCGTTGTGTCCGTACGACAGTTGTCGCCTATTGGCAGTAAATCTTTATTCGTATGTAGTAAATCCATTTAGAGAAGATGCTTACTTCGATTTTGAGTTGTTTGCAAAACATATTCATCTGGCACAGCGAATAATGGATGATATTATCGATTTAGAAGCAGAGAAAATTGAGATGATTCTCGATAAAATTAATAGAGACCCCGAATCGGAAGAAGTAAAAAGCTCCGAACGTTATTTGTGGGAAAAAATAAAGAAAAAAACACTTCAAGGTCGTAGAACAGGTCTGGGTATAACTGCCGAAGGCGATATGCTGGCGGCATTAGGATATAGATACGGAACGGAAGAAGCTACCGACTTTTCGGAGAAAGTACATAAAAGTGTTGCTCTAAATGCGTATGCATCATCAGTTAAATTAGCAAAAGAACGCGGTGCTTTTGAAATTTACGATGCGAAAAGAGAAGCAACCAATCCATTTGTAAACAGATTGAAAGATGCGGACAGTAAACTTTACGATGATATGGTGAAATATGGACGACGCAATATTGCATGTCTTACCATTGCTCCTACCGGATCAACGAGTTTAATGTCTCAATCGACATCGGGAATTGAACCCGTGTTTATGCCGGTTTATAAACGTCGCAGAAAAGTGAATCCGAACGATGCAAAATCGAGAATCGATTTTGTGGACGAAAATGGTGATTCTTGGGAAGAGTTTGTTGTGTTTCATCATAAGTTTGTAACTTGGATGGAAGCAAATGGTTATCCTACAACCAAAAAATATTCTAACGAAGAACTGGACGAGATGGTTGCAAAGTCACCCTATCATAAAGCTACTTCGAACGATGTGGACTGGTTACAAAAAGTGAGGATGCAAGGTCGGGTTCAAAAATGGGTAGACCATTCCATTAGCGTTACTATCAATTTACCGAACGATGTTTCCGAGGAACTCGTGGGAGAACTTTACATGGAAGCATGGCGAAGTGGTTGTAAAGGATGTACAGTTTATAGAGATGGTTCAAGAGCGGGAGTGCTAATTTCGAATGATGAGAAAGAAGATGAAGAGGATTGTTTTGAGCTTCCTCAAGTTGTAACTTCGCGACCTACAGAATTAAAGGCAGATGTGATTCGTTTTCAGAACAACAAAGAAAAGTGGATTGCCGTGATAGGCCTTTTAAATGATAGACCTTACGAAATTTTCACCGGATTGGCAGATGAGGACGACGGACTTCTTCTTCCAAAAAGAGTAACAACCGGTACGGTAATTAAAGCGTACGATCAAGAAGGAAACAAACGCTACGATTTTCAATTTAGAAATCGTCGGGGCTACAAAATTACTATTGAGAAGCTGGACGGTATGTTTAACCCTGAGTTTTGGAACTATGCCAAACTTATTTCGGGAGTACTTCGATATGGAATGCCAATTGATCAGGTAATCAAACTTGTTTCGGGGCTGGAATTGGACAGCGAAACCATTAATACTTGGAAAAATGGTGTGGAACGTGCGCTCAAAAGATACCTGCCCAACGAAACGCAACTGAAAGGTCAAAAATGCCCGGTGTGTAACCACGAAGCCCTTGAATATCAAGAAGGATGTCTCAAATGTAGAAATTGTGGAGCTTCGAAATGTGAATAGATTTTTTTTAGAAAAAATCTTTAAAAAGATTTCTTAAAAAAACAAATAAGTAAAAAGCAATGCCTAATTTGGTGTTGCTTTTCCTCACTTTAAGAGCATTAACTCAAAAAAATCATCTCAAAGCGAGCAATCCATAAAAAATAGGAATCAGATGTAAAATTTAGAAGTAGATATATGTTTGCTTATTAAACGCAAAAGCATATATTAAAAACAATACAATAAGTTATACGGGATAAGTATCTGACAGAAAACCACTGATTTTGCCTTTTTCTTGCAAAGACTAACTAAATGATTGTATTTTTGTATTTATGAAAGATACATATAAAACCATAGCCAAAGTTGCCGAAGGATACATAAACGAGCGCAAAAGTAAATTTTTTTCATACATCCTTCCGATAAAAACAGAGGAGGAAGTAAAAGATATTCTGGAAGAATATCGAAAGAAATACTATGATGCGCGTCATGTTTGTTGGGCATATATGCTGGGTACTTCACGAGAAAATTTTCGGGCAAACGATGACGGAGAACCATCAGGAACCGCAGGGCGACCAATTTTGGGTCAAATCAATTCCAACGAACTTACCGATGTTTTAATTATCGTGGTACGATACTTTGGTGGAACACTTTTAGGAACTGGCGGATTGGGGCGTGCCTACAAAGATGCTGCTGCAGCAGCAATTGAAAATGCTACAATTATCGAAAAAACCATAGACGATACATATCTCATACATTTTGAATATCCATTACTCAATGATGTAATGCGTATTTTGAATCAGTTTGAATCCGTCCAATGGAGGCAGAATTTCACAGAAACCTGTGAAATGGAATTAAAAATTCGTAAAAAACAATCAGAGAATTTATCAGGTTTATTGTCTTCCATATACGGAGTTGAGGTAACAAAAACTGAAAAAGAATCAGATTAAAAAACTTATTTAAAAAACAATTTAACTAAAATAATGGGGATAGTAATTCAAAATGAGTACTTTTGCCCCCTGAAATTATTTCATTATAATACGTTACAATAAAAGAGAGAAACAGATGCAGAAAAATTTGGTGATAGTTGAGTCGCCCGCAAAAGCAAAAACCATTGAGAAATTTTTAGGAAAAGACTTTCATGTGATGTCAAGTTATGGTCACATTCGTGATCTGAAGAAAAAAGACTTCGGCATTGATATTGAAAATGGTTTTACGCCAGTATATGAGGTTCCGGCAGATAAGAAAAAAGTTGTATCGGAACTAAAGGCTGCTGCAAAAAAAGCAGAAATAGTATGGCTTGCTTCGGATGAGGACCGAGAAGGGGAAGCTATTTCGTGGCATTTGTCCGAAGTTCTTGGTTTGGATGAATCCAAAACACGACGTATCGTCTTTCATGAAATTACGAAAAATGCGATATTAAATGCCATTGAAAACCCACGACCCATTGATATAAATCTGGTGGATGCACAACAAGCCCGTCGTGTGCTGGATCGTATTGTGGGTTTTGAACTTTCACCTATTCTTTGGCGTAAAATAAAGCCGGCTCTTTCTGCAGGTCGGGTTCAGTCCGTAGCCGTTAGGCTTATTGTTGAACGCGAACGCGAAATAAGAGCGTTCAAATCGGAAGCTGCCTACCGAATTATTGCTGTTTTTACGAAAGAAGAAGATGGACAAACTTATGAGTTGAAAGCAGAATACAACAAACGATTGAAATCGAAAGAGGAAGTAATCGATTTGCTAGAAAAGCTTAAAACATCCACTTTCAATGTGGACGATGTTACTACACGTCCAACCAAAAAAACTCCGGCTGCGCCGTTTACCACTTCCACGCTTCAACAGGAAGCGTCACGGAAATTAGGTTTTTCTGTTGGTCAAACTATGATGGTAGCCCAACGGTTGTACGAATCGGGTAAAATTACTTACATGCGTACTGACTCTGTCAACATGTCTGGTTTGGCAATTAGTGCTGCAACAACTGAGATAGGGTCGCACTTTGGCGAAAAGTATGTAAAAGTTAGAAAGTACACAACCAAATCAAAAGGTGCACAAGAGGCTCATGAAGCCATTCGTCCTACCTTTATGAATGCCCACAAAGTTAGCGGTACATCGCAAGAAAAAAGATTGTATAGCCTTATCTGGAAAAGAGCTATTGCTTCGCAAATGGCCGATGCTGAGCTGGAACGGACAACTGTAAATATCAGTGCTTCTGATGTTGAGGGCAAATTTGGTATTACCGGAGAGGTAATTAAGTTCGATGGTTTTTTGCGTGTATATTTAGAAGGTACCGATGAGGAACAAACAGAAAATGAAACCGGTTTGTTACCTCCTATCAAAAGTGGAGAAACACTTACTATGCAGGAGACAACCGCAACGGAACGTTTCACGCAAAAACCACCGCGTTATACCGAAGCGGCACTGGTTCGAAAAATGGAAGAGTTAGGAATTGGGCGTCCTTCTACCTATGCCCCAATCATTTCCACCATTCAAAATAGGGAATACGTTGAAAAGGGAAACATAGAAGGCGAAGAACGGATTTACAACGTAATTACACTTATCAATAATAAAATAAAAGATACTAACAAGAAAGAGATTGCCGGAGCCGACAAGAATAAACTGATTCCAACCGATACCGGAATGGTTGTGAACGACTTTTTGGTTGAATATTTTGCTTCTATCTTAGAATATAACTTTACCGCAAAAGTTGAAAAGAGTTTCGACAAAATTGCCGAAGGCAAAGTTGAATGGAAAAAATCGATTGAAGATTTTTACAACATGTTTCATCCAAAAGTGGTGGAGACACTGAATATGAAAACCGAGCAAAAAGCAGGTGAACGTGTTTTAGGTACAGACCCAAAAACCGGTCGTCAGGTTTCTGTTAAAATTGGAAGATATGGACCAATGGCTCAAATAGGAGAAAAAGAGGATGAAGAAAAACCTTTGTTTTCTTCTTTGCAAAAAAATCAATCCATCGAAACTATTACGTTCGAAGAAGTAATGAAGCTTTTCGAGCTGCCAAGATCAATAGGAAAGTACAACAACAAAGAGATGATTGTTTCGTCCGGACGATTTGGTCCTTATATCAAGTATGACGGAAAATTCTTCTCTCTACCAAAAGAATTGGATCCTTACGAAGTGGAAAAGGAGGAAGCAATTGTTGTAATTGAAGAGAAAATAAAGAAAGATAAAGAGAAGATAATCCAAACGTTTGAAGAAGAGCCCGGATTAATAGTTCAGCACGGTCGTTATGGTCCTTATATCTCTTTCAACAAAAAGAACTATAAGATACCGAAAGGAGCAAAACCTGAGGAATTAACTCTCGAGGAGATAAGAACAATCATGAGCCAGGATACGTCGAAGTCGAAAACGAAAGGTAAAGCTAAATCGAAACCAAAAGCCAAAGGAAGAGAATGGAAAAAGCCGACAACGAAAAGTAAAGCTACAAAGGCAAAAAGTACGGCAAAAAAATCAAAAACTTCAACTAAAAAAGAGGAAAAATAATTGATGTAACTATTGATCGAATTTTGATATAAAAGAATGTGTTTTGTTGCAAGACACATTTTTTTTGTTTCAGGCTATTTATCTTATTGAGTTACAATGTTGTTTTACCAAAAACGTCTCAAAAGATAAATTCACTAAATGCTGAACTTTTGTTCCTCCCTCATGTTCTAACAGTACAATTTCATCTCATTTCAAAGTTTCATGTAAAAAAGATATTATGAATCAATTATCAAAATTTGGAAGATCTATTAGTTTTGTAATCTTAACTTTATTGTCAACGTTCGTAACGTTTGCTCAGGACGAAACTCCTAGTTTAGATGTAAACATAACTACCAATGGCGGAGCTTTCTATACTCAGATATGGTTTTGGGTTATTATTGGGTTAGTGTTTATTCTTTTATTGGTTGCTTTGCTTCGCGGTAGCGGAGGCAAAAAAGATTAGATTGGGAAAATCTAAATTTAGTACATCAATCACTACTTAGTAGAAGTTTTTTTATTTACAACACCTTTTGTTCCCGTGCATAACTCGGTTTATGCAGAGGTTAATTTTGCGTATTTCATTGTTATCTACGGGACCCTTTTTTGTTTTATCAATATTAATCAGACCACTTACCTCTTCTGATCGCTGATTGCTGACCGCTGACCGCTCAATTCAATACAAAATAAACCCCGCCAGCCCCGCCAGAGCAATAAGCAAAATAGGATCAATTTTTTTTACAGATGCCAAGAATACTACACTAAAAATCAGCCAGCTTTTGTAATCAATAAAATTAAATCTATTTATGAGCAAAATTCCTGCAGCCGCAATCAGACCGATAACGGCAGGTTTTATACCAAATAATGCTGCTCGTACATACCTGTTCTCTTTGAACTTAAAAAAGAATGTAACCACTAAAGTCATAATTCCAAACGATGGCAAACTCACTGCCAATGTGCTAATTGCTGAACCAAAGATACTTGCTAAAGTTCCATGACCAGTGTTGTTTATAGCTTTATAGCCGATGTAAGTGGCTGAATTGAATGAAATAGGACCGGGCGTTGTTTGTGATATAGCTACTATGTCCGTAAATTCACTTACAGTAATCCATTCATGAGTATAAACAACCTCTTGTTGAATAAGTGGTAACATGGCATATCCACCACCAAAACCGAACAATCCAATTTTGAAGAAAGAAAAAAATATGGAAAGGTATAATTGGAATAGAGCCATATTATCTATTAATTACTTTTTTAATAACCATTCTGTACAATATACCCAGAGAAATTGCGAGAACAATAATTAAAATGGGTGATACATGAAGCAATCCCACGATTAATGCAACAGTTATCGGAATCCAAAGCGTTTGCCAGGTAATGTCAGCGTTTTTACCCATTCTCAGCAGAGGTGCAAAAATTAGCGCTACAACAGCAGGTCTGATCCCTTTAAAAACAGATTCAACAACAGCATTTTCCCGAAATTGTGTAAACACAATAACTAAAAGAAGAATAGTTACGAAAGAAGGAAGAATAATACCAAGGCTTGTGAAGAGGCTGCCTTTAACGCCTTTGTGTTTGTTGCCAACAAATATGGCTGTGTTTAGAGCAATGGGACCCGGCATCGATTGAGCAATTGCCAGCATATCTATAAATTCTTTGTCGTCCAACCATTTTTTTTTATCAACTACTGCATTTTGGATGAGTGGCAGCATGGCATATCCGCCACCAAAAGTGAAAGCTCCGATTTTAAAGAAAACATAGAATAATTCCCAATATCTTTTCATGTAAGCGGGTTGTATTGATGGAATTAATAAAAAATAAGAAAGCAGACTGCATCAAATTACTTCATTGCAAATCTGCTTTTCCTATATTAAAGCCGCATCGGTGGAATAAGCCGAAACTCCTGTAGTCAGGATTTGAGTGCTTCGTTACCTCTGTAATTCGCTGTGCATTTTTTAAATGCATGTCCCGAAGGATGCGACCCGCCATTAATAACAAAAACTTAACTCGTTTCTTGGATGTAATTGATGAGTTTCCCAATCGACCAATGCGGCAAAATTGTTTTATCTAATTACATACCAAAAGTAAAAAATTATTTTCATACTTCCAAATAAAAAGAGAAGTATTATCAATTATTTTTCACTTTAGTTTCATTTATTACATGGTTTTAGTGCTAATCTACTCATTATCCCTCGATTGTGCAATAGTTTCTTCCGATAAACTATAATTAACTAAATTTCCAGACAGAAATTGATCATAAGAAGCCATATCTACCAAGCCATGACCCGACAGATTGAAGAGTATTGTTTTTGCAATTCCTTCTTCTTTAGCCTTCAATGCTTCCTTAATGGTGGCAGCAATAGCATGATTCGATTCAGGTGCCGGTATAATTCCTTCGGTTTGCGCAAACAAAACACCTGCTTCAAATGAATCTAACTGATCGACATTTACCGCTTCAATTAAATCGTCTTTCAACAATTGGCTCACAATGCTGCCCGCTCCATGATAACGCAATCCACCGGCATGAATATTGGGAGGTGTGAATTTGCTTCCCAGCGTATACATTGGGATGAGTGGAGTAAATCCGGCTTGATCACCAAAGTCGTAACGGAATTTTCCGCGTGTTAGTTTGGGACATGATGATGGTTCTGCAGCAATAAAACGTGTGTTTTTTTCTCCTTTAATTTTATGTCGAAGAAATGGGAACGATATACCCGAAAAATTTGATCCACCACCGAAACATCCGATAATGATATCGGGATATTCGCCTGCCATTTCCATTTGCTTTTCTGCCTCCAGGCCAATCACGGTTTGATGTAGTGACACATGATTCAAAACGCTACCCAAAGCATATTTGCAATTAGGTGTTTGTGTGGCCAATTCGATGGCTTCCGATATTGCAGTTCCTAAGCTTCCTTGATATTGTGGGTTTTCGGTAATGATTTTTCTACCAGATTTAGTTGACATGCTGGGCGATGGAATCACTTGAGCTCCCCAAGTCTGCATTAGCGAACGACGATATGGTTTCTGTTCGTAACTGATTTTCACCATATATACTGCCAGCTCCAAATCGAACAGTTTGCAAGCAAACGCAAGAGCTGTTCCCCATTGTCCAGCACCCGTTTCTGTGGTTAAGTTGGTAATGCCTTCCATTTTGTTGAAGTAGGCTTGTGGCAAAGCTGTGTTTAACTTATGTGACCCGACCGGGCTGACGCTTTCGTTTTTGAAATAGATGTGTGCCGGTGTATCTAATGCTTTTTCCAATCCGTATGCACGTACCAATGGAGTTGAACGATAAATTTTGTACTGTTCGCGTACCTCTTCCGGTATATCAATCCAAACATCGGTTTGATTTAACTCTTGCCTGGATAACTCTTCCGAAAAAAGTGGATAAAAATCTTCAGCTTTTATGGGTTCTTTTGTTCCGGGGTTAAGGTAAGGTTGAGGTTTATTAATCATTTCCGCCACAACGTTGTACCATTGATGGGGTATATCACTTTCCGGTAAAATAAATTTTTTTGTTTTCTCCATGTCAATTTTTTTATTTGAGTGTTTATTTCATTTTTTTTGCGCTTACGGGTTGTATACAAAAAAATCCGTCTGATATTTAAAATGCAAACAACAGGCGGATTTTATTTTCTGTTTTATTTTGAATCTATTCTAACAAAGCATCTATGCTTTCAACCCATTGTGTGTGTCTTGAAAACGAATGTTTTACCATCGTCCTGTAGAATAATATTTATTTGACATTTTTCTTTCTTTTGTAGTAAATTGATTACAAAAATAGCACAAGTTTTTCAATAAACAAACGAATTGAACGATATCTGAGATTCGAATCATAATGTGTAATTTCTCTGCTCCTCGTTTGTAATAGCCTGTTCCGATAACATAACGAGAAGAGGCAACTGGTTAATTGTTTGTGACAATAAAAATAATATTCAAGTAATACCGATTATATTGATTCTCTTTTAATCGCGTTATAAACGCTTCACCCCATAGAGTTAATCATGGTTTTTCATGCAAAGCATTCCATATGAAACATATAGGGGCTTCACAGGACAAGTATTCCACGGAATAAACCATAAATCCGAATATTGAGTCTGTACAAAATCATTTTTTTCGCAAAATCGCAAAGTGTCAAGTTTTCAATATATTTTCTTATGACAGTTTGAATGGAATGATAGAAGAAAACAATGTAAGATCTTAAAGGTCTTTTTTGAAGTAGAGTCAATGATTTGTTGCTCTTTCAGTCATTATTGGGTTTTTTACTTATTATTGCTTCTATTTTATAAACTATTAATCGTTTCATTTGAAAATTTATAGTTAGATTTGCACATTAATCATCTAAATGTGCAGTTATGTCATCAGTTAAAACTAAAGATATGTTGATTGAGAAAGCCCGACAGCTTTTTGCGCGGTCAGGTTTTGAAAATACAACCATGAATGATATTGCTGAAGCATCTCAACGAGGACGTCGAACATTATATACATATTTTAGCAACAAAAAAGAGATTTACAACGCAGTTATTGAGTCAGAACTTGAAAACCTATATGTGCAGTTGCAAAAAACCGTAGAAAAAGAGCATACGGCAAGTGATAAATTGATGCTTTTTTTTGTAAGTCGGTTAGAAATTATAAAAGAAGTTGTTACACGAAACGGTACTCTCAAAGGAGATTTTTTTCGCGATATATTCAGAGTAGAAAATGTGAGAAAAACATTCGATAGAAAAGAAATTAGTTTTTTAAAAATGATTTTGGACGAAGGGGTAGAATCCAATGAGTTTGAAGTGTTAGACACCATGAAAACAGCCCGTATTTTACATTTCGCTCTCAAAGGTCTTGAGGTACCTTATATAAGAGGTGTAATGACTCAAAATCCCAAAGATTCGATTGATAGAGATACAGTTGCTAATTTAATATTCACCGGAATCATCAAAAAATGAACTTCACTCAAATTGAGTTTAAAACAAAAAAATAGAATAAATGAAACTACTTGAAGGGAAAACGGCAATCATTACCGGAGGAACTCGTGGAATAGGTAAAGCCATTGCTTTGCGCTTTGCGCAAGAAGGTGCAAACGTTGCTTTTACCGGTCGTACATACAATGATAACATGAAAGAGGTGGAAGCCGAAATTGCGAAACTGGGGGTAAAATCAAAAGGATATGCGTTTGATGCATCAAATTTTGAAGATACACACAAAATAGTAGAACAAATAAAAGATGATTTTGGGAAGATTGATGTGCTTATTAACAACGCCGGAATTACTCAGGATGGATTGATGATGCGCATGACTGAGGAACAATGGGACTCCGTAATTGATGTGAATTTGAAATCGGCTTTTAATCTCACCCATGCCATTACACCCATTATGATGCGGCAAAGAAGTGGAAGCATCATTAATATGAGCTCTGTAGTTGGATTAGCGGGCAATGCCGGACAGGCAAACTACTCGGCTTCCAAAGCGGGATTAATTGGTCTCACAAAATCGCTGGCTAAGGAAATTGGCTCGCGCGGCATACGTGTCAACGCAATTGCACCAGGCTTTATTTTGACCGATATGACCAGCGAACTCTCCGAAGAGGTACGTAAACAATGGGCACAACAAATCCCTTTGCGTCGCGCCGGCGCACCTGAGGATGTAGCCAATGTGGCGCTTTTCTTGGCATCTGATCTCTCTTCGTATGTAACAGGGCAAATTGTGAGTGTGTGTGGAGGGATGAATATGTGATAAGTGACATTTGCTTAGTTAAATGTTGAAAGTAGTGCGGAGTACGAGAGTTAAATCATTTACTAAACTACTTGTATCTCTGTTTTTTCGTTTTTTTGGTAAGAAAACGAAATTACGAAAGACCAAAAACACGAAATTGCAAAAATATGAGGGTTAAATATTCCCCGATTGCACTCTATTTCCGATTTTCAATTCCCGATTCCCGTATTAAATAGATCCATCTTCTTCTTTCCTATTTCCTTTTTTTCTATCTTGCAACTAAATTCATTTATAAAACTAAAAACCATTTCCTCACATGAAAAAGATAGCAACTCTTCTTTTATGTTCATTTATTGTATCGCTTACCTACGCATCCAATTCCTGGATCAGAGTTAATCAAGTTGGTTACCTGGAAGACGATGTGAAAGTAGCGGTTTGGATAAGCAAAGAAAACCTGCCGGTAAAAGAGTTCCAAATCAAAGATAAATCTACCGGAGAAGTGGTCTATACCGGAACAAATATTTCCGATAGTAGAAAACAACCTGCTTTTGAATCTTCAGCTCGTTTAAGCTTCAGCGATTTTAAAACTCCCGGAACATACATTCTCATTGCCAATGAAATGACATCCGTTCCTTTTAAAATCGGTAATGATGTGTATGCCGGAGCATCTGAAATACCGCTCAGGTACATGCGTCAGCAACGCTGCGGATACAATCCTTTTTTAAAGGATTCTTGTCATGTTCATGATGGGATTACTGTGGGCGATCCGGAAGGAAAACGCGACGGACTTTTTTACAACACAACAGGTGGTTGGCACGATGCTTCTGATTATCTTCAGTATGTAGCCACATCGGCTAACGCCGTTTACCAAATGCTTTTTGCATACAGCCAGTATCCCGAGGCATTTGCCGATAACTATCAAGCAAATGGTGATGAGGGAGCCAACGGAATACCCGACATTTTGGACGAAGCCAAATGGGGATTGGATTGGTTGGTAAAAATGAACCCCGATAGTGCAACTTATTTCAATCAATTAGCCGACGATCGCGATCATTCGGGATTTGTTTTACCGACGGAACAAAAAGTAGATTATGGTTGGGGAGCAGGCAAAGAGCGGCCGGTCTATTTTTGCAGTCCAAAACCGCAAGGTTTGCAAAAATATAAAAATAGAAGCAGGGGACTGGCTTCTACCATGGGCAAATATACATCATCGTTTACATTGGGAGCAAAATTATTGTCGGACTATTATCCTGAATTTGCAACATTATTGCTTGAGAAAGCGAAACACGCTTATCAAAAAGGGGTAGATAATCCCGGAGCATGTCAAACTGCACCCGGTGGAGCACCCTATTTTTACGAAGAAGATAATTGGGCCGACGATATGCAATTGGCAGCCGCGGAAATGTATTCCACTTTTGGGAAAAGTGATTATTTGGAACAGGCCGTTAACTATGGACGATTGGAGCCTGTAACTCCTTGGATGGGAGCAGATTCTGCACGACACTATCAGTGGTATCCATTTATAAATTTGGGTAATTATCATTTGGCTGTTCAAAACAACGATATGAAAGCTCAAAAGGAATTTATCAGAAATATGCGAACCGGTCTATGGAGAGTGAAACAGAGAGCTGAGGGAGACGCTTTTTTGAATGGAATACCTTTTATTTGGTGCTCCAATAACTTGACAGTGGCTTTTATTACTCAGTGTAGGCTGTATAACGAAATTACCGGCAGTGATGAGTTTCTGGAAATTGAAACTGCCATGCGCGATTGGCTTTTTGGAGTTAATCCGTGGGGCGCCAGTATGATTGTGGGTTATCCGGCCGATGGAGATACACCTGCCGATCCGCATTCTGCATTTACACATCTACACAATATGCCCATAACGGGAGGAATTGTGGATGGGCCAATTTATTCATCCATCTACAACAGTCTTATTGGTGTCTATTTGGCCAAAGAAGACGAGTACGCTCCGTTTCAATCCAATGTAGTGGTTTATCACGACGATTATGCCGATTATTCAACCAATGAACCTACCATGGACGGAACTGCTTCTATGTGTTACTACATGGGATATTTGAGCAAGCAAGCTCAAAAAAAAAAGTAGTTCAGGGTGGAATAGTTCGTGGTAATGCGCATGAACCAAAACTTGCATTGATTTTCACAGGGCACGAATTTGCTGACGGAGCGAAAATCATTCTCAAAACTTTAAAGAAAAACAAAGTGAAAGGGAGTTTCTTTCTCACAGGTGATTTTTATAGGAAGTTTCCGAAGCTTGCAAAGCAGCTTCAAAAAGAGGGTCATTATATGGCGCCACATTCCGATAAGCATTTGCTATATGCCGATTGGACAAAACGGGATTCTACTTTGATAACGTACGATGAATTCAAGGAGGATTTGCAAAATAATTATTCGGCAATACGTGAAGCGGGGCTTCACATAGAATCACCTAAATATTTTATGCCTCCTTACGAATGGTATAACAATGAAATAAGCAACTGGGCTAAAAATTTGGATGTTCAGGTTGTGAATTTCACACCCGGAACAACTTCCAATGCCGATTACACCACTCCTGATATGAACAACTATCGTTCGTCCCGGGAGATTTTCGATGCCATTCTTTCTTTCGAAAAGAAAGAGAGTTTGAACGGATTTATATTACTTTTACACATTGGTACGCATCCCGACAGAACTGATAAACTGTACAATAAATTGGATGATTTAATCAAAGAATTGAAAAAAAGAGGATATGAATTGGAGAGAATTGATGAGTTATTGAAATAACTCCCTATTGATTCAACTTTTTCTTTTATGTTTATATCGAACGTAACCAACTTAAAACTCAACTATAATTTTATGAAACGTTTCTATTCCTTTGCCATCCTTCTTTTTATCCTCCTAAATGTATACTCTCAACCGGCATTACAGCAATTTATTCAAAATCCTGCATTGAAGCATGCATCCATCGGGGTTTGTGTAAAAGATTTAACCACAGGGAAAACGATTGTTTCACATAACGAGGATAAAGCTTTAACCACTGCTTCCATTATGAAGCTGGTCACTACGGCTACTGCATTGGAATTGTTAGGTCCTAATTACAAATACACTACAACTTTAGCATTGGATGCTCACGATTCATCCAGACTGTTACTCATTGGTTCGGGCGACCCAACGCTTGGTACATCCGCATTTAAAGAAAACCCTTATTCCTTTCTAATGGATTGGACTGGAGCATTACAAACAGCACTTTCGAAAACAGATAATTTGAAACTATATGTTGTGGATAACTTGTTTGGATATAACGGCGTGTCCGATGAGTGGACATGGATTGATATGGGCAATTACTATGCTGCCGGAGCCTATGGAATCAGTGTTTTCGATAATTCGTATCGTCTCTTTTTCGATACTACCAATCGAAATAGTTGTCCCGTCATTCTTCGTACTGAACCGGAAATAAAAGGACTCACGTTTATCAATTATCTTAAACTAAACACAACAGGTAGCGACAATGGTTACATCTACGGAGTTCCTTTTTCATATGAACGTATATTGCGAGGCAATATCCCTGCGGGACGTACGTCGTTTAGCATAAAAGGAGATATCCCGGATCCAGGATTGATGTTGGGAGAAATCTTAGCGACTGAATTGAGCAAAAAAGGAGTCAATGTGGTAGAGATAGAAACTGCTCAGCAAAATTATATTTCTCAAATCTGTCAAACCAACAAAACACAAAGTTATGGAGTGGGGCAGGTGCTTCACACACATTCGTCGAAACCTCTTACTGATATTTTACGTGAAGTAAACGTAGAAAGCAATAATCATTTTGCAGAACATTTAATCCGTACTATTGGACGCAATCAAAATAGTGATATTTACAGTGATGCTTTGGAAGAAGGAATTAAGTTTGTGGATAAATATTGGAAACAACAAAACGTACCGACCTCATCCTTGTTTCTCCACGACGGTTGCGGTTTAGCACCTCAAAATGCTGCGAGTCCTGAATTCTTTTGCGATCTACTTTTGCATATGCAAAACAAAAGCGGCAACTCAAAAGAGTTTTATGCTACTCTTCCTGTGGCAGGAAGAGAAGGGACACTAAAATCCTTCATGAAAAACACAAAGTACGAAGGTAAAATTCGTGCGAAAAGTGGAAGCATTAGTGGTGTGCAATGTTTCGCCGGATATTTGATTGATGGCAATAAAAAATATGCTTTTACCATAATGATAAATAAATTTACGGGTTCGCGTGCTGCAGTGCGCAAAAGTATTGAGGATTTTTTGGTGAGTCTTTGAAGTTAATTACGAATTACGAATTACGAATTACGAATATCGGGTCTCGGATGCAGAATTTCTTGCTAAATGGAAGTTTTGTGGTTTTCCAATTTTAAAAAACCATGTTATTTCGAATGCATATGAGGAATCTGTTCGTGCAAGAACTAAGGGATTGTGCCGAAATAACCTGACGCTTTAAACTTGCTCTTTTGTCCTTTAACTTCCTTGAAAATTCATTAAATAGCCCGCTATTCGCAGAATTTTCAAGTCGTTATCGAATAAAATAGCTTCGTTTCAAACAGTCAACTTATTTCATTACAAACCCTAAGGGATATTTCACTGCGTTCAATATGACACTAAAAACCTCACCATGTCGCATATCACACACCTCATAACACAACTTTCTTTGCGTTCTTTGTCTCTTTGCGAGAGAAAACTTAAACACCGGATTCCGAAATAAAATAAGCTAATAAGGTTGTTTTGCTAAAGTGCACCCTATGTTACTAAGGTTTGAAAATGCGGTAAATAAGGTTTTTTGACTACGAAAGAAATCGTAATTCGAAAATCGAGATTCGGAAATCGGAATTAGGATGCAATGTAGCAATGTTTAAAACCTTGTAATGTGTACCGATAACTGTTCGATCATTCGTAATTAATAATTCGTAATTGATTTAGCTCTCGCACTCTGCATCCCGCACAACCATTGGTCACATTTTCAACTTTCAACTTTCAACTTTCAACTTTTAACTTTTAACTCTTAGCTACCTACCTACAACACCTCCACTAATTCAATCTCAAACACCAACGTTGTATACCCGGGAATTGGACTTTGTCCTCTTTCACCATAGCCAAGTTGCCACGGAATCCAAACTTCCCATTTGTCGCCCTCTTTCATGTGTTGCAAAGCTGTGCTAAAACCATCTACAACTCCGGAAACTCGGA
>Ga0265294_10004402_pt1 | contig 17630 bp, 17 predicted proteins | sample MunlanPumphouse3_FD_192504 | JGI IMG/M metagenome (GOLD analysis project Ga0265294, IMG submission 192504) | Groundwater microbial communities from a municipal landfill in Southern Ontario, Canada - Pumphouse #3 | ecosystem: Environmental > Aquatic > Deep subsurface > Groundwater | place...
GGTGCACGCGGTTTCACTGATTTTCAGGCAGGTGCGTTTCGAAATACTTCATCGTTTGTTCTTTCAGGAACTTACCTTTTTCGGTGACCACCTGCACATAATCTCCGTCAGCAATCAGGCAGATAACTTCAGCTATCGGTACGACATGGATTTTGGTGCCCGATTTAACAGCAATCCTTTCGATTAGCGATGTGTTGTTTGGTTCAGTCCGGATATTTTCGGGTTCTTCGTTGCTGTCATTTTTTTCTTCATCGTTTTTGTCCTGTTCTTTTTCATATTTCAGGCAAAGCAGCAGTATCAGCAGGTAAACCAGTACGGATGAAAAGAAGCGTACGGGAATCAGGGCATAAAAAACAGTACGATAATCTTCGTTAAAAAACAGGAACTCTATTAAATATCCAATACCAATGGTAAGTCCGAGCGTTACAACTCCGAGCGCGACATAATTCACGACCCTGACGGGAAGTTGCAACACATTCATATTTCCAAAGCGGATTACATTCAGCAAGGGAACCGCGATAACAAAGTACAAGATGCAATATATGAATGTATCCAGCAGCAGTATAAAAAAAGGTAAGGGTACGACAAGCGTATGGAGTGACAAAGTCTGCAATACAGCAAACCCTGCCAAACCAAAGACAATGAGCCTCAGTTTATTTTTGATGACGTCTAATAACATCTGTTGATGAATTAGTTATAAAAGAAAAGGTTAACCTACGATTTCTCCACCACCGAATATACAGGATCCTTTCACGATCAGCCTGCGTGTTTTGTCAACCGGTTCGATGATTCTGCGTTTGTCATCAAAACCTCCGAAAACCGCATCCAACTGAGAAACAACCGTCCAGTCACCCGGAATATACAAAGTAATTCCTCCGAAAATCGCATTTACTTCCAGATAGGTATCACCTTCCGGCAGTGTAGTCCGGCGCAGGTCAAGTGTTGCTCCCCCGAAAATCGCGTTCATTTCTCCACCCTTAAACACTTCGTCTAATATAATGTGTTCACCGCTTCCAAAGATAGTGTTTTTTTCGAAACCCGACGACAAGTGTCCGGTTGATTTTTGGTAATGATGTGCTTTGTCTTTCCAGTAGCCCGACCAGCCTTTTTGCGGAGCCAGGAAACGGAAGGCAATGAAAATCAGACCAGCGCAAATGAGCAGCAAGGGCCAGTAAACAGCCGCAAAATTATCTCCGATACCCGGGAATGTTTCGGGGAAGGCTTTGAAGATTTTCGGCATCAGGAAAAATGCCCCCACGATAACCCAGACAGTTCCCCAGGCAAACTGGTGTTTCTTCCGGAAGTGGCACAATCCGATCAGGATAACGACAGAAGGCCAGGAGAAAATAATGCCTTTATAAGCTTGCGGAATAAATCCAAAATTGATTCCGAGTAAAACGGCTCCTACTAATATTAATAGCATCCCGAAGCCCAATCCGCGAAAACGACGCGGGTAACCTGTGTTGTTTGTTAATGTTTCCATTTTTATCGATTTTAATTTTTTGTGACAAAGGTATGGTGCGTGTGTCAGGTATTCAAATAAAAATCGATAAATAAAGGATTTTTCCCGATGAGTGAAATTATTTTCCTCAAGTCCTGAATTTAATTTAGTACATCAATCCAAACATCCAGAGTGGTATATGATTGCCCCAGCCGGTTTCAATATTGTCTTTTGCAAGATAAGCATTTTTTAAATTTTGTATTTGTCGTTCTGTTTTATCTTTCCCTCCGATTTCGAAATGATAAAGATTGTCAACTATAAAGTCAGTCTCATCAGAATAGGATACTGAGTTCGTGACTTGTACTTGCGAGAAAAAGAAAGTTTCTCTAACGTTCCCTATATCAGCATTGTTTCCTGAAAAAGCATAAGAATAATTGGTATTCGCGAGGTAAATTTTTTCGGGTTTCACTAACTTCTTTATCCCATTTGCCTTTTTGTCGAGCAAGAGCAGAACATGAGCGTTGTGGAGCAGGATTAAGAAATTCATCAGAGCCGGGCGGGTTACTTCGATTTGAGAAGCAAGTTTTGTGATATTGGGTGTAAATGGAACAATGGATGATATGATGGACAATAACTTTTTAATTTTTATAAGGGTAGCATGTTCCATACTTTGAGATGCAGGTAAGTCAATGTCAATGATCGCGTTAATTGTTTCCAATACCCTAAAATGGTATATTTGTTTATCTTCTTTATAATAAGGAAAATAACCATACCTGAGAAATTCATTAAACGCGACAAGAGGCTTTATCTGCTTATTTATTTCCAATGAAATTTCCACATGCTTTTCTAATAAGTCGGATAAACTAAGTTGATTGATTTTTATACCATATTCATAGTCAATAAATTCCCGAAATGAGAGTCCGTGCAAAACATAAGTAGCCGCCCTACGACTCAGGTCAGCTTTCGCTTTATGTATTTCAAGGATGGATGATCCTGTGAAAACAATCTTCATTTCCGGGAAAGAATCATAAATATTTTTAATTACCTGCGACCAATCAGGATATTTATGTACTTCATCCAGAAAAAGTCTTTTCCCTCCATGATTGTGAAAATCAACCGCGAGGTCCCATAATGAGCCTGTTGTAAACCATATATGATCGAGTGAGACATATAAGACTTCTGTTGAGCCTGTTGGGTAATTTTGCTTAATATACTGAAAGAGCATCGTGGTTTTCCCTACACCTCTTGAACCAACAATGCCAATTAATCTGTTGTTCCAGTTTATTTGATGATAAAGATATCGTGTATAAGTCAGATCTGTATTTTCAACCAGATAATAGAATCGGGAAAAAAGTGTTTCCATAAATTACATTTTAAGGCAACAAAGATAGGTTGTATTTTTGAAAATACAAAATAAAACACAAATTGTATTTTTGAAAACACAAAATTTGGATTCGACTGACCTTCCTTTGTTGATTTTTGCGTTCAAAACTAATTATATATCTGTCACCAACAAACCTGAGATACATTGTATTCTCATTCGAATCAGTATATCTGTAATGTTCATATTCAACAATATTCAGAGCCATCGATCCAGTATATTGCCATTTATAAGTGAATTCCTCAGGCACTTTGGTTGTAACAAGATTACTCGACTGATACATCACATTCCACCCTTTCTTAAGATCAACATCATATTCCAAATAATCGTTAGTCCCTATATAATTATAGCCTTTCAGTTTCCCTCTAATCGAGAAATTCCTGTCGGCATATACATAACTGCAATTTTTAAAGGAACTACTCTCAGATATGCAACGAAATTCATAAAGATTTGTATTACTCTGTTTGTTGTATGCAAAAAATCTTACTTCGGTAAATTTTGCATTCTTATCACTAATCAACCTGAAAAACGGTTTTGAATCTTCACTTAGTTCATCTGCTGATACCAACATATTACCCGGGATGGCAGCTGGTAACGTTAATTTAAAACCTCCGTTTTTATACTCTGTCATAGACACATCAAACTCAACATCACCATAATCTATTACGGCTTTAACGTGAGAAACTAAAGCATTATATCTGCTCCCATCTTCAACAACTGCATTTATCGTATGTGAATCTGGAAGGTTTATTTCAAAGCACTTATCCTAATCTTTGTGTCAGTGGTTTATATGACAATCCATGCTCAAACAACACAACCACAACAGATGAATGAATCTAATAATGAAGGACGGGCAAGCCTGAGTATCGGGGTTTTAAACGGTGGTGGTGGGTTAGTTGGAGCCGATTTTGAAGCCTTGTTATCCAACCGCGTGGGACTTCAACTGGGCGCCGGTTGGGTCAGCTATAGCGTTGGGTTGAATTACCATCTTAAACCCGGTATCCGAAGTTCTTTTCTTTCATTGTCGTATTGGCATCAGGGATTAAGAGAGGGTTTCGCCCAAAGTTTGGTCGGTCCAAGCTATGTATTTCGGGGTAAAAAATGGTTCACGGCTCAAATCGGATTAGGATATGTCCTCGACCGTGGTCCTGCTTTTCCTGCGACAATGGAACAAACACCGGTTATACTGACTTATTCAATCGGAGCTTATTTTGTGCTGTAATTCGGATAGCACTATGTGACACTATACGTGAATTGAGAAGTTATTGCCAATGGATAAACTTCCGTTGATGCGAACGCGAATTGAAATATATAGATTTTGATGAATTTTACAACGAATATATTAAAAGGAGTTATTGGTCAAGTTCTGATTTGCAAAGTGCAGGTACATGGGCTGTAATTGGCAACGGAAATGAAATATATTTTTCCGGAATAATGTCTTCATATGCTGCATATGTAACAAATGGAGGTAAAGAAATACATTTTTCATATATTTATCATCCAAACGTCTCAGTCAATACTGCCGTTTTTTCAAATTATTGAACAAGATAATCTGCAAGGTTGAACAAAAGCTTTCTGAAATTACCTCTGACATTGGATTGGCCGAATACAAGAATCAGATAACTTTTGCCAAATGTGTCCTAAACAAGGATATTTTTCCCCTCTCCCTCTTGAATATTCCGAAAAAAGTTTTACCTTTGCAGTCCGATTTTTTGCCCAATCTCTGACAGCTAAGTGAGAACTGTGAATATTGCGTGAAAGATTTAATATCAAAATTAAGAACAATGGATTTAATTAAAGTTGCTGAGCAGGCGTTTCTGGTTGAAAACAATCACCCGTCATTCAAAGCAGGTGATACTATTACTGTTGCTTATCGTATCAAAGAAGGTAACAAAGAGCGTATTCAGGAATTCCGTGGTGATGTTATCAAAGTTTCAGGACATCAGGGAAACAAACGCTTTACAGTTCGCAAAATGTCAGGAAACATTGGTGTTGAGCGTATCTTCCCGATGGATTCTCCTTTTATCGACAAAATTACCGTGAATAAATTTGGAAAGGTACGTCGTGCCAAATTGTATTATCTACGTTCCCGTACTGGTAAAAAAGCCAGAATTAAAGAAAGACGCGTGTAAATTTTATACGCAAATAACTAAAACGAGAGAGAGGAGTTTGGGAAACCGGATTTCTCTCTTTTTGTTTTTTCAATAACCAGTCACATGAAATGCGGAAAATAAACTCAAAAACAGTATATTTGCATTCTTTTACAACGATAACCCTACAAATTTAACCGCGATGAATATTTTTCAGGATACAGGGAAATACATGCTGCTCATGAAGCGGGTACTGATTTTCCCCGACAGGTGGCGGATGTTTTTCCGGCAACTCCCCAAAGAGCTTGAAAAACTGGGGCTGCAATCGCTACCGATTGTTGTCATCATTTCTCTCTTTATTGGTGCAATTATGACAATTCAAACCAAGCTGAACACGGAAAACCCCATGTTGCCAACCTACAGTACAGGCCTGGTGACACGTGACACATTGTTACTCGAATTTTCTTCCACCATTTTGTGCTTGATCCTTGCCGGGAAAATCGGTTCTAATATAGCGTCTGAAATTGGAACGATGCGTATTACAGAACAAATCGATGCCCTGGAAATCATGGGAGTTAATTCAGCCAATTATCTTATCTTACCGAAAATCGTTGCTTTTGTCTTCATGATGCCTTTCCTGGTTATTTTCAGTATGGGTATTGGACTTGTAGGAGGCTATCTGGTTGGTATGTTCAGTGATATTATAACTACGGCAGACTACCTGCTTGGAATTCAGTATGCGTTTATTCCGTACTACGTGTTTTACTCTCTGGTTAAGTCTCTCGTTTTTGCTTTTCTGATAGCTTCTGTTGCGGCCTATTACGGCTATTACGCGTACGGAGGTGCACTCGATGTAGGTAAAGCCAGTACCAACGCGGTGGTAAACAGCAGTATATTGATTTTATTTTTCAATTTGTTGATTACAAATGTCATGTTGAATTAATGATAACGGATAACGGATAACGGATAACGTAGAGACGCACGGCCGTGCGTCTCTACAATAATAGAACCGTGCGTCTCTATAACGTTAATCAACGAACAATTTTTCACACAAAATAAAAAATGATAACAGTAACAAACGTAGATAAAACCTTCGGCGACAATCATGTGTTGAAGAATGTTTCGGCCGTGTTCGAAGCAGGAAAGACCAATATGATTATCGGGGCAAGTGGATCTGGTAAGACGGTATTGATGAAAAGCATCATCGGGTTACATCGGATAGACAAGGGACGAATTGAATACGATGGTCGTAATTTGCCGGATATGAAGATGAGTGATATCCGTCGCTTGCGTCGGGAAGTCGGGATGCTGTTTCAGGGGTCAGCTTTGTTTGATTCATTGAATGTGCTTGAGAACGTGATATACCCATTGGAGATGTTCTCCAGAAGCACAAAGGAAGAAATGAAAGAAAGGGCTATAACCTGTTTGCGCAGGGTCAATCTCCCTGAAAACTCTTACTACCTGGCTCCCTCGGAAATCAGTGGCGGGATGCAAAAAAGAGTTGCCATTGCACGTGCGATTGCGTTACAACCCAAATATCTTTTCTGTGACGAACCAAACTCCGGTCTCGACCCCAAAACGTCCCTGATCATCGATCAGCTCATCAGTGAAATTACACAGGAATTTAACATCACCACCATCATCAATTCCCACGATATGAATTCGGTGATGGAAATCGGCGAACACATTATCTTTATAAATAAAGGAGAAAAAGCCTGGGAAGGGAACAAAAATGATATTTTTCATGTTGATAATGAAGAGTTGAATAATTTCGTATTTGCTTCTAACCTTTATAAGATGGTGAAGAAGGCGAATCAATAATTTCAAAATGCGATTAACACATTGGCATATTAAAAGTAAAATTGTAAGATGTCCTAAACAGTCCCGTTAGGGACGAAATATCAATAGCCCCGGGTTTTTACTCGGGGTGTATAAATGATACAATATAAATCAGGACGATATGTTTTAGGGCATCATACAGATAATTAATAAAATATTATGAAGATAATTTCTTATAACGTGAACGGGATACGGGCAGCGTTGACCAAGGATTTCGTGGGATGGCTTAAAGAAGCCGATCCTGATGTGTTGTGCCTGCAGGAAACAAAGGCACAGCCCGATCAGGTTGATACCATGTTGTTCGCGGATATGGGTTATACGACATACCTGCATTCAGCAGAAAAAAAAGGGTACAGTGGGGTGGCTATTCTGACAAAAATAGCTCCTGATAATGTCGTTGTGGGCATGAATCATCCGCGTTACGATGCTGAAGGTCGTGTGGTCAGAGCCGAATTTGGTGATTTGTCGGTCATCAGTGTGTATATTCCTTCAGGTTCTTCCGGAGATGAGAGACAGGCATTTAAAATGGATTTTCTGGAAGCTTTTCTGCCCTTTATTACAGAATTGAGGAAGTCAAGACCGAATCTGATTGTTTGCGGGGATTATAATATTTGTCATAAACCCATTGACATCAATCATCCCGAGCGACAAATCGGAGTCTCCGGTTTTTTACCCGAAGAACGAGAATGGATGGACCGATATGAGGCTTCGGGAATGATAGACACTTTCAGGGTGTTTGATGCAAGTCCGGAGAAGTACAGCTGGTGGAGTTATCGTGGGGGCGCTCGTTTTCGGAATGCCGGCTGGCGAATTGATTATCATTGGGCCAGCGAATCACTTCGAAGCAGACTGAAAAATGCTGAAATCCTGGCTGATGTAGTACATTCCGATCATTGTCCGGTTACGGTAGAATTGTCTTGATTCAATGCCCTGAAGATTTAAAAAATATAAATATTCTTCGAAAGAAGTGATTAACAGGGATTTTGTTATTACTTTTGCCTTTCAAAACATCAATTATCGTATGAAGCAACACTTATATAAGTTTTTGGTAGTTATGCTTGCAGTAGTCTCGCTAAGCTCCTGCCTGTGGGATGATGACAAAACGGTATTGTCCGATAATCCCAATTTTGTTTCCTTGAAATTTGCCAAAAACGACAGTATCCCGGGACTTGAGAAAGCTGTGTTTACGCTGGAATATGATAGTATCTTAATTGATTCGGTAATCGTTAACCTGGACTCGTTGCCTTATAATACCCGTATCGACAGCGTTTTTCCTGCTTTTGTTTTCCGGAGCACTTACGCCTCTTTCCTTATTATGAAGGATTCACTGGGGACGGGTCTGGATACTATTCCATTAACCGGAAAAGATACGGTTGATTTTTCGCGCGTCACGGCAGTTATTAATTATGCAGCCGATTGGACTGTAAAACCTAAAACTTATCCAATTAAAATCAACGTCCACCTGGTTGAACCGGAATTGTATGTTTGGCACAAAAAAGTCGATCACATATTTAATCACAGTGCCGATGTACAACAAGCTGTGTATTTTAACAATCAATTCTTGTTTTATGTGAGTTCCGGTGGTGTGAATTACTTATACACTTCGGTTGATGCGGTGAACTGGACAAGTGCAACAATATCCGGGTTACCTGCTTCTGCTAACTTCAGAGGAATAAGCTGGTTTGATGGTAAGTTGTACCTGGCACATCAAAATGGGTTGATTTACAGTACCACTGACGGTATAAACTGGATAGGTGTGAATCCTGCAATACCGGGGCATGTCATCAATAACTTACTTTTCGTATTGGAAAATAATTTATGGGGGATATTTAAACAGGATGCTAATAGCCTTTATTATTTTGCAACCAGTCAGGATGGAATTGCATGGCAAATCAATGGCGTTATCCCCGTAAACTTTCCGGTTACCGATTATGCAGCATTGGCTTTTACATCCCGTACCGGGAAACCTAAAGCTGTTGTGATCGGCGGAAATGCTTCAGATAATACTCCGCTATCAACGGTATGGAGTGTTCAAAAAAATGTAAATAATGAATATAAATGGGTGAATTTTACTCTTGATAATCCCGGGTTGGATTCTCTCTCCGGCACTTCTTTGATTCGTTACGATGATAAACTGCTTTTATTCGGAGGGATTATAAATAAACAGGGCGATATTGTTGGAACCGGTTATATGGAGTCGATGGATGAGGGTTTAAGCTGGAGAAACACAGACAGTACTTATAATGTTATTCAGGATACAGAAAAAAATATTGTGTATCCCTCCCGCAGTTATCAGTCGGTCATCCATAATAGTGCTACTCATTATATTTATTTGATTGGAGGTAAAAACAAAGGGGCAAACGGTGTCAATGTTTTTTCCGATGTCTGGGTTGGCAAATTAAACAGGATGTCTTTCATCAGAAAATAAAAACAGGGTGTTTAACAACGGAGTAAATAAAAACACATCAGTCCGTTTCCGTCGCTGGACACGAAAAGCTTATGCTGTATTTGCCAGCCTTGGAAAGATTGTTTCTATCGGGAATCTAAAAATAGAAATGGCCGGGCACACCTTGTTCCGCAAAGTTGTAAATATTAACCCGATTTCTGTTGATACCTTGCTTGACAATGAACCTGATCCGGGAGATTTCTTGCCTGTGTTGTCCGTTGAAGACCTTATTGTTGAATTTATTTCTGTTCCAGCCTCAAAAGATATTGAAGCGGGCATGTTAACATACAATATATTATTAACCAAACGGTTAAAACAGCTTAAAGTTGTTTTAACCGTTTTTTATTTTATTTACAAAATGAAAAAAAATGTTTTGATTTTTCTTCTTTTAGGGGTGATTCTCGGAAGTATATCTGGGTCTGAACTGAACGATTCCAGCGTTGTGCAGTTGGACGAATTGCGGGTTTATGCAAGTCCCGAAAGACAGTTTCCAGGGACAGGAAAAGTATTGCAGGCTTTTTCTGCTGCAGAAATAATAAAGGAACCGACACAGAGCCTGGATGCCTTCATGAAAGGCATTCCCGGGGTGGACATCCGGCACAGGGGCGTTGGAGGAACACAATCGGATATCTCAATCAGGGGAGGTTCTTTTGACCAGGTGCTCGTGTTGTTGAATGGAATTAATATCACTGACCAGCAAACAGGGCATTATAATTTAGATATTCCGGTTGAACTGACCGAAGTGGCCCGTATCGAGGTACTACAGGGAAGTGCAGCGAGAAGATATGGCAGTCAGGCCTTTTCCGGAGCCATCAACATTATTACCGACCCCCAATCAAAAAGTAAGATTGATGTGGCGCTGACTGGCGGTTTTTTTGACACATACAGTCAGAAACTATCTGTTGGTGCAGGCAATCGTAGGTTAAGTCATTTTACTTCATTGTCACATCAATCCAGCCGGGGTTACCGTCCCAATACTGATTACGGCATATATAACCTGTTTTCTCAAACAAATCTGGAAGCGGGCAGGGTAGGAAAATTTGATTTTCAGTTGGGTTACCAGCATAAATCCTTTGGAGCAAACAGTTTCTATACGCAGGCCTATCCAAATCAGTATGAACATACGCAAACCATGTTTTCGTCATTAAACTGGCAAAAGACTTTTCAGCAATTGTATCTGTCGGCTGATGTGCATTACAGGAAACATTACGACCGATTTGAGCTTTTTCGCGACTTTCAGGGAGCAAAACCTTCCTATCTGGATCATAATTATCATCTGACCGATGTTGCAGGGGGGGCGGTTAACCTGGAATATCTGAGCTCTTTGGGGAAAATTTCGGGCGGGGCTTCCCTGCGCTATGATCACATTTTCAGTACAGTACTCGGAGAGCCAATTGCCGATGAAACATCGTATCCGGTCAATCCTTTCGAAAAGGGACAGAATAAACACTTTAATAAACAGGCTGATCGTTTGGTCAATACAGCTTACCTTGATTATTCGAAAGCGCTGGGTAGTTTCTACTTTTCAGCCGGGACATCTTTGTCGCATACCGATAATTATGGGTTGAAGTTCCATTGGGGAACAGACATCAGCTATCTGCCAGTACAGAATCTTTCTGTTTATGCTTCGCTTAACACAGCTTCCCGGTTGCCAACTTTTACTGATTTGTATTACCAAAGTCTCACGCAAATCGCCAATCCGGCATTAAAACCGGAAAGTTCGTTTACCTCCGAAATCGGAATGAAGTATGATGTAAAGCAGTTCAGGTTGCATGCCGGCAGTTTTTACAGGAAGGGCAACAACATCATCGATTGGGTCCGATATCCGGGTCAGGAAAAATGGGAAAGTATGAACCTAACCGTGTTAAACACCTTCGGATTGAATGTTTCCGCAGGATATGATTTCACGAATTCTTTTCTGAAGGGTATTTCCTTTGCTTACGCATTCATCCATACAGATAAGCAGGCAAGCGGGTATGATTCGAAATATGCACTGGATAATTTGCGTCATCAGGCTGTATTCAAACTTAGTCATCAGGTGTTGAAGAATGTGCATGTTAGCTGGAATGTTATCTGTAACGACAGGGCGGGTGAATATTCAGATTTTAGTACCGGGATAATAACCGCATATAAACCGTATTTGCTTGCAGGTTGTCGTGTTGCCTGGGAAAAGCATGGTTTCCTGGTTTATGCCGATATCAATAACCTGCTGAATGAGCGTTATGTGGATTTCGGAGGATTACCGCAACCGGGAATACTCGGAAGTGTTGGAATCAGGTGGAGACGAAGTAAAAAATAAGAAAATTTTGTTAGTTGGATTATTGCATTTAAATTTGTGTACGTTTTTTCTATAAATCACGTCAATATGTTTAAAGTAACTAGTCTCAACAATAAAGAAAAACAATCCGACCAGGTAAATGCGCCTGATAAGGTGATAGCAAAAATTAAAGATTTAATCAGCTCAGGCGTTTTGAAACCGGGCGACAGATTGCCGGCAGAAAGGAAAATGGCGGCTGAATTTGGTTTTGGCAGAGCACAGGTAAGAGAAGCTTTACACAAGTTGGAGTTTTATGGAATTATCAAAACACTACCTCAAAGTGGTTCTATAATTAACCGATTGGATATTACAGCCCTCGATGGGTTGATTATGGATGTAATCAATCTGCAGGATTATGATTTCTTTTCCCTGGTGGAAACCCGTATTCTGCTCGAGGAAAATGCAATCAGCATGTGTGCAAAAAGAAGAACAGAAGAAGACCTGATTATGATTGAAAAAGCTCATAATAACTTTGTGAAATACTGGGATTCGGAAGAAAGGATGATTTATGATTTTGCTTTTCACAGGGCAATTGCAGAAGCAAGTCACAATCCGGTTGTAAAAGCCATGATTCTCATCATTACCCCTGATATCCTCCACGTTTACAACAAAGAAAGATTTTGTGCCCCCAGCAGAATTGTTGTAGAAGAACATGTAGCCATGCTGGAAGCTATACGGGAACAGAATCCGGGTAAGGCTGCTGCATTAATGAAACAACATATGCAGGGGGTACTTGAGTTTGCTAAATCGAAAGTAACCAACAAATATTCTTAAATACTTGTTTTCTGACACTTTTTTCCAATAAATGTGCTGTTGATTAAAAAAAAACTTTATTTTTGCAAAGTTGTAATCATTACAAAACCATGTTTAAAAAACTATATCATTTTTACCGTGAAGGGTTTACAAACATGACTGTTGGTAAAAAGCTCTGGATTATTGTGATTGTTAAACTTGTTATCATGTTCGGCATCCTCAGGGTTTTCTTTTTCCCCAATCAACTTAAGCAAAATTTCGACTCTGATGCCGAAAGAGGCAATCATGTAACGAATGAACTAATTGACCGTTCAAAATAAAATCTATCAAATGTTATCTTAAACACTAATATCAATACTACTTATGGAATTATTAGATGTATCATTAGTTAACTGGTCGAGGGGACAATTTGCATTGACCGCCATGTATCATTGGATATTTGTTCCGCTTACCCTCGGAGTGGGGGTTGTCATGGCGATTATGGAAACCTTATATTATAAGACTGGTAAAGAAGTCTGGAAAAAAGCGACCAAATTCTGGATGACTTTATTCGGGGTAAACTTTGCCTGTGGAGTAGCTACTGGTATCATTCTCGAGTTTCAGTTCGGAACCAACTGGTCGAACTACAGTTGGTTTGTCGGAGATATTTTTGGAGCACCGCTGGCCATCGAAGGGATGCTTGCTTTTTTTCTGGAAGCAACCTTCATTTCCATTATGTTCTTTGGATGGAACAAAGTAAGTAAGGGTTTTCACCTGGCCTCCACTTGGCTTGTCATGTTGGGAGCTACTTTTTCCGCTCTCTGGATCCTCGTGGCCAATGCCTGGATGCAATATCCCGTAGGCATGGAGTTTAATCCCGATACTGCACGTAACGAGATGATTGATTTTTGGGGTATCCTGCTTTCTCCTGTAGCGTTGAATAAGTTTTTCCATACTGTTTTATCCGGATGGGTACTTGGGGCACTGTTTGTAGTCGGTGTTAGCGCCTGGTTTATCCTGAAAAAACGGGAACTCGACTTTGCCCTGCGTAGCATTAAAATCGGAGCGATTTTCGGTGTTGTATCTTCTATTCTGATTATTGCCACCGGCGATGGTTCTGCATATCATGTGGCACAAAAACAACCGATGAAACTTGCTGCCATGGAAGGTCTCTACGAAGGGAAGGAAGGTGCAAATATCGTGGCAATGGGTTTGCTAAACCCGGAAAAACAATACGATAACGACGAAGAAATATTTATCGTGAAAATGGATGTGCCGATACCGAAATTATTATCCTTGTTGGGTTATCGCGATGGAGATGCATTTGTCCCTGGTATCAAGGATATCATTGAAGGATATACGCTGTCCGATGGAACCAGGGTGCCATCATTTGCTGAAAAACAAGCTAGTGGCAAGAAGGCCATTCAGGCGTTGAGCGATTACCGCAAGGCAAAAGCTGTCGGAAACGATTCGCTTGCGGTTGCTCATAAAACTGTGCTGGACGAGAACTTTTCAAACTTCGGATATGGTTATCTGGAAAAACCGGCAGATTTGATCCCGAACGTGGCGCTGGTGTTTTATTCTTTCCACATCATGGTGGCGTTGGGGATGTTGTTCCTGGTTATTTTTATGGCCGTATGGTTCTTTCACTGGAAAAAGAAACTGGAAAATGTACGGTGGCTGCTGTGGATATCTTTGTTTTCTATTCCATTGGGTTACCTGGCAACGCAATTAGGTTGGGTGGTAGCCGAAGTTGGGCGCCAACCCTGGGCTATTCAGGATGTGTTGCCGGTACAGGCTGCCGCGTCGAGCGTTTCCACCGGTTCTGTACAACTGACTTTCTTTCTGTTCTTAGCTCTCTTTACGGCCTTGCTGATTGCTGAAATCAGGATCATGGTGAAACAAATTCAAAAGGGACCGGGAAGCGAATAGCGAATAACTAATAGTGAAAAGTGAATAGCGAAAAACGGGATATAGAGAGCGGAAAGCCGCTTCCGGAGGAAGCGAAGTTTAGTAATCAGTAAGCTTGCTTACTGGATTATGGAAACCGCACTTATATAGAGCTGCCGTAGGTAGCGATATGACTGTAGACCGACGACAAAATTACTATAAACATAAATATTAAAACATCAACATACTATGACAACATACGCATTTCTTCAACATTACTGGTGGTTTTTGATATCCCTGTTGGGAGGATTACTTACTTTCCTTCTTTTTATACAGGGAGGTCAATCCATGCTTTTTTCTCTTTCCAAAACGGAGGATGAAAAGAAATTGCTTGTGAATGTGTTAGGTAGAAAATGGGAATATACCTTCACAACCCTGGTTACTTTCGGTGGCGCTTTCTTTGCCTCTTTCCCGCTGTTTTATTCTACCAGCTTCGGTGGTGCTTATTGGCTGTGGATCATTATCCTGTTTGCCTTCACGATACAGGCTTTTTCGTATGAGTTTCAGTCGAAACCAGGCAATGTGTACGGGAAAACAACCTACCGCATTTTGTTGTTCATCAATGGTTTGCTGGGGACTTTCCTCTTGGGTGTAGCCATTGCGACTTTTTTCACCGGTTCTGATTTTACAGTAGGCAAAGGAAATATCACCAATATTGCCTCTCCGGTAATCAGTCGATGGGGTAATGGATGGCACGGACTCGAAGCTTTGCTTTGTCCCCGCAATCTTTTTCTTGGGTTGGCAGTTTTTTTTCTGTCCCGTATCCAGGCAACCCTGTTTTTCATCAACCGTCTGAAACATGAGGAGCTTGAAAATCGTTCACATAAGTTCTTGTTGTATAATGCTATCCCTTTTGTAGCGTTTTTCCTGGCTTTCGTGATTTCGATTTTCTTATCCGAAGGTTTCGCCCTGCATGAGGATGGAACGGTTTTCATGGAAAAGTATAAATATTTCCATAACCTCATCGAAATGCCGGTTATTGGGATATTATTCCTGTTGGGTGTTTTGACTGTATTGTACGGCATCATTGCATCCATACTCAAAAAATCCTTTAAAAAAGGCATCTGGTTCTCAGGAGCAGGTACGGTTGTAACAGTAACCATGCTGTTGCTGATTGCCGGCTACAACAATACCTCCTTTTATCCCTCAACGGCTGATTGGCAAAGTTCGCTGACGATATTCAATGCTTCATCCAGTGAGTTTACCCTCAAAGCCATGTCGTGGGCTTCTATTCTGGTGCCCATAGTGGTAACTTATATCTTCATTGCCTGGAGAGCCCTTGAGAAAAAAAAGACGGATATGGACGACATAAATAGTGATAGTCACGCGTACTGATTTATTGTAAACGACCAATTAAACCTGTCAGATTTCAAAACCTGACAGGTTTTTTTATTGTTTTTGCAACAAATAAAAGGTTTTTTTCATCATAAGATTGTTTAGTAAACCAATAAATTTTATTGATATGAAAAGAATGATGAAACAAATTACAGTACTTTTATTAGCGGGCGTCCTTTTTTCAGGATGTCGTGATGATGATTATTCTCCCGATAATTATTGGGTTGACATTGCGACAGTAGAGAACCCTCAGAAAAAGTCGGATTTCTTTCTTCGGCTTGATGATAGCACCCGTTTGTGGACTGAGGAGTCTGATATCTCCAACTACAGACCAAGTGATGGGCAGCGTGTGATTGCTTATTATTCTGTTTTATCGGATAAACGGGGGACAGGGTATTACGATTACGATGTCAAACTGAATGACGTGTTTGAAGTTCTCACCAAAGGTATCTTTAAAATGACCCCTGAAAAACAGGATAGCATCGGAAATGATCCGGTACATGTCTCTGATATGTGGATTGGAAGTAAGTTTCTGAATGTTGAGTTTTATTATTTGGGTTATTCCAAAACGCATTATATCAATTTAGTGTCGGATTCCACTAAAACCTATGCTGATGATAAAATTCACCTTGAATTCAGGCACAATGCAAATAACGACGATCCTTTTCATAAACGTTGGGGGATTGTTTCCTTCGATATCAGTTCCCTGCAAGCCAGTACTGCCGACTCTGTCAACCTGGTTATCCATGTCAAAAGACCAGAACAGGAGGATGAAAAGTTAGTTGAATTGACCTATCGCTATCACAATAACGCGAGTTCAGGTGTTGTAAAAAAAGTAAAAATGAATAAGCCTGATGGCTATGCTCGTGAAAATGAGATAAAATAAATTTGTTTTTTAATTTTGCCGCGAAGAAGCTGTCTTGAAACACAAGTCTCAAGACAGCTTTTTTAGGTCAAAGTCTTTCGGTTGGGTTCATTCTGCAGAATAATTCTTTACCTTTGTTTTTTCTATCAATAAAATAAAGGTGACTTCCTGATAATGGATTTTCGTGCTTCAATTGTATATATAGTATGGATAGCCAAAGAAATTTGTCACGATATATGAGAGAAGGAATAAATGATGAACGTATTCTGATTGAAAGGTTAAAGAAAGGCGATACAGCTTGTTTCGAAATTCTTTATCGTAAATACAGTGGAAGACTTTACAATTTCGTTTTAAACATCTCAAAAGGGGATTTGTACTTAGCAGAAGAAATTGTTCAAAACACCTTTCTAAAAATATGGGAAATACGTCACAACATTAATACCGAGGGCTCTTTCAGTTCGTTCATTTATACCATTGGCAAAAATCTGTTTTTAAATGCAGTTAAACTGAGAACACAAGAATATCTTTATAATAAATATGTCCTTGAAAGTCAGAATCTCAACGAAATTACGGTAGATAAGGATGTGGATTATAAACTGCTTGAAGAGAGAATAAACTGGTTGATTGACCAGTTACCGCCGGCCAGAAAGGAAATATATATCCTGAGCAAAATAAAAAACCTCCCGAACAAAGAAATTGCTTCGATGCTGAATATCTCGGAAAACACCGTCGATTCACAACTTTATAAAGCTTCTCGCTTTCTGAAGAAAAAACTTTCACAATATTCAGCGGTTCTTCTACTGCTTTAATTTTGCCTCTCTGTTAAAGGTTGTTAAATAATCTTTTCCTGATAAAGGAAAACAGGTTTATAATTGTGTAAAGAGTAAGTAAAAAAACTTACACAGATCAGGCTATTATCAGGTAACAGGTATAAATAAAGAGGATAGTAAAAGTTCAATGAAAAAAAATAAGAACATAAGGCTTTTAGAGCGTTTTTTTGATGGAACGGCTACCAATGAAGAAGTTCATTTCATATCGGACCAATTCAGAAACAATGAATTTGAGCAAAAGTGGATGGAAGAGCAATGGAATAATGCAGATGAAAAGGTTAATCCGGTTGTTCAACAAAAAATTCTGGAACAAATCAGAGAAAAGATTCGTCCTAGGCAAATGCTGACCCTGCATCGGTTTTTTGCTATTGCAGCAACAGTAGCGATACTTATTATTTCAACTT
>Ga0265294_10004403_pt1 | contig 17625 bp, 15 predicted proteins | sample MunlanPumphouse3_FD_192504 | JGI IMG/M metagenome (GOLD analysis project Ga0265294, IMG submission 192504) | Groundwater microbial communities from a municipal landfill in Southern Ontario, Canada - Pumphouse #3 | ecosystem: Environmental > Aquatic > Deep subsurface > Groundwater | place...
GATAATGGTGGATACATACAACGGTACCATCTATTCTGACAGGGAGCTGAAGCAAGAGCTTGCAAATGCATACCCCTACCGGCAATGGCTCAATAAAAACTGTCTGAACCTGGAAGAGATCTCCTCGGGGCGTAGTGTGAACAATGATGTAGCTGGCTACGAGACACTGCTGAAAGCTTTCGGCTACTCTGTGGAAGACCTGGAGCTGCTGATCAAACCAATGTCCATGGAGGGGAAGGAGCCTACCTCATCGATGGGCAACGATGTAACGCTTGCCGCATTCTCCGACAGGCCTCAGCGGTTCTTCAACTATTTCCGCCAACAGTTCGCACAGGTCACCAATCCCCCCATCGACCCTATCCGCGAAGAGCTGGTGATGTCGCTCACAGGATATATGGGAGCGATACATCAGAACCTGCTCGAGGAGATACCCGAACTCTCCGGCATCGTGAAGTTGAAGAGTCCCATTCTTACCAACACACAGTTCGATATCCTTTCTAACCTTCGCTATAAAGGGTTCTCCACGGCGGTGATACCCATGCTGTTCGACCCTGAAAGCGGTGCTGAAGGATTGAAAAATGCGGTGGAGAAGCTCTGCCTGTCGGTAGAGAAAGCGGTGGACGACGGCAAGAACTATATTGTACTGAGTGACAGGGGTGTGAATGCACAAAACGCCCCTATTCCGTCACTCCTGGCCACTTCGGCTGTTCACCTTTACCTGGTGGAGAAAAGAAAGCGTATGCAGATTGATATTGTGGTGGAGAGTGCCGAGCCACGGGAGGTGATGCATTTCGCCCTGCTCTTTGGTTTCGGGGCCAACGCTGTGAACCCCTACCTGCTCTTCGCTGTTTTGTCGCAGATGGTAAAATCGGGAGAGCTGCAACTCGATTTCGATACGGCAAAAAAGAACCTGATCAAGTCGGTCAACAAAGGGCTCCTCAAGGTGCTCTCCAAGATGGGCAATTCAACGCTCAGGAGTTACCGGGGCGCACATATCTTTGAAGCGATCGGCATCTCTTCCTCTGTCTTAGACCGCTACTTCAAAGGCATCTCATCGAAGATTGAGGGTATCGACATGGAAGATATCGCAAGGGAGGTGCTGCAACCTTTCTATGATGCATTTAACGAGGAGGAGAATGAACCATTCCATCTCGTGAATTTAGGGAACTACGCCTACCGTCTGGAGGGTGTTTATCACGCCTGGAATCCTGAGACGGTTGCAAGGCTGCAGATAGCCACCAGAACAAATAATTATAATCTGTTCAGGGAGTACACCTCCCTGGTCAATGAGAAGGAGAAACCTGCATTTATCCGCGATCTGCTGGATTACAAACGTAACCCTGTAGACATAGCGGAGGTGGAACCGGTTGAAAAAATCATGAAACGGTTCTGCACCGGTGCCATGTCTTACGGCTCCATCAGCAAAGAGGCGCATGAAGCGCTGGCCATAGCGATGAATATCATTGGCGGGCGCAGCAATACCGGTGAGGGAGGAGAGGATCCGTTACGGTTTAGGTCTCAGGAAGATGGCTTGTCGCGTCGGAGTGCCATCAAGCAGATTGCATCGGGCAGGTTTGGTGTGACCACCGAATACCTGGTCAATGCCGACGAGCTGCAGATAAAGATTGCCCAGGGTGCAAAGCCGGGTGAAGGGGGACAGCTGCCGGGATACAAGGTGGATAACATCATTGCCAAAACAAGACATTCCATCCCGGGTATCTCACTGATCTCCCCTCCTCCGCATCACGACATCTATTCAATCGAGGATCTGGCACAGCTCATTTTCGATCTGAAGAATGTGAATCCTAAAGCGGTGGTCAGCGTGAAGCTGGTATCGGAGAGCGGCGTCGGGACCATTGCAGCAGGCGTCGCCAAGGCCAAGGCCGACCTGATCGTGATCAGCGGATCGGAGGGTGGCACCGGAGCCAGTCCCGCCAGCTCGATCAAGCATGCGGGATTACCGCTCGAGATAGGGCTGGCAGAGACGCAGCAGACGCTGGTGATGAACAACCTGCGTGGTGTGGTCACGCTTCAGACTGACGGTCAGCTGAAGACAGGACGCGATATTGTGGTTGCCGCACTGCTGGGAGCGGAAGAGTTTGGTTTTGCCACCAGCGCACTGATCGTACTGGGGTGTGTGATGATGCGTAAATGCCACCTGAACACCTGCCCCGTGGGTGTGGCCACACAGGATGAAGAGCTGCGCAAACGGTTTATGGGTCGCTATGAGTACCTCGTCAATTACTTCCGTTTTCTGGCAGAGGATACACGTGAGCAACTGGCAGAGATGGGATTCCGCTCGCTCGATGAAATCGTGGGAAGAACCGATCTGTTGGAACGCAAGCACTATCCTGATGCTCCCAAGACAGAGAAAATTGACCTCTCAAAGATCATCTGGTTCCCGGAAGAAGCGGAGAAGTTTGCTCTCAGAAAGAGAAGCGCTCAACACCATAAGATAGAGGAGGTGCTGGACCGCAAACTGATCAGGGAGGCTTTTCCCGCACTGGAGTTACATCAACCTGTCGGCATCAAATCGAAAATCAAAAATACCGACAGAACAACGGGAGCGATGCTCTCCGGAGAGATAGCCAAACGCTATGGTGAGGAGGGGTTACCCGAACACACGATCTCGGCCTGGTTTGAAGGATCGGCCGGTCAGAGCTTCGGTGCTTTCCTTGTGAAAGGGGTCACTTTTTATCTTCATGGTGAGACCAACGATTATCTGGGCAAGGGATTATCAGGTGGACGCATCATCGTGACACCACCCAAAGACAGCATCTTTAAAGCTGAAGAGAATATTATCTGCGGAAACACATCACTTTACGGCGCTACCTCGGGAGAGGTTTACATTAACGGCATTGCAGGAGAACGTTTTTGTGTACGTAACTCGGGTGCCATCGCCGTAGTGGAGGGTGCCGGTGATCACTGCTGCGAATATATGACCGGGGGATGTACCGTAGTTCTGGGTACTACCGGCAGGAATTTTGCGGCGGGCATGAGTGGCGGCGTCGCCTATGTACTGGATGAGGAAGGTGATTTCGATTTCTTCTGTAATATGGAGATGGTGGAGCTGTCACTGGTGGAAGACCTCTCCGATGCGAGAGAGCTGAAAAGCCTGATCTCCAAGCATCAGCAGTATACCAACAGTGTGCAGGCAAAGCATATCCTGGATAACTGGGATGAATATGTGGAGAAATTCATTAAGGTGGTACCGATTGAGTATAAGAAAGTGCTGGAAGAGAAGAAAATCGCAGAGTTGAACAAAAAAATTGCGGTGGTTGAAAGAGATTATTAATCCTTTGTACCGCTGATTATGGAATTTTATCGCGTAAACTGTAACAACGAATAATAAGCTCCTCTCAGCAGGAGATAAAAGATAAAAAATATGGGAAACCCAAAAGCATTTATGACGATACCACGAAAAGAGTCCGGTTATCGTCTGATAAGTGAAAGAGTACATGATCATGGTGAGGTGGAACAAACCCTGAACCGTGAAGATCGTAAGCAACAGGCATCACGTTGCATGGATTGCGGCATCCCTTTCTGCCACTGGGCCTGTCCCCTTGGCAACAAAATGCCCGAGTGGCAGGATCATATCTACAAGGGTGACTGGAAGAAGGGGGTGGAAGTGTTGCATGAGACCAACAACTTCCCGGAATTCACCGGTCGTGTATGTCCCGCACCTTGTGAGAAATCGTGCGTTCTGGCGCTGCACGAGGCACCCGTGACCATCCGTGAGAATGAGGCATCGGTCACCGAAGTGGCCTTCCTGGAAGGGATGATCAAAGCCAGCCCCCCTAAAAGGAGAACAGGCAAAAAGGTGGCTGTGATAGGCTCCGGACCGGCGGGACTCGCGGCTGCCCAACAGCTCAACAGAAAAGGTCATCATGTCACCGTCTTTGAGAAAGATAACAGTCCCGGCGGGTTGCTACGCTACGGAATCCCCAACTTTAAACTGAGCAAACATATTATCGACCGCCGCCTTGCATTATTAGTAGAGGAAGGCATTGCATTCATCACCAATACCGAGATAGGCAAAGATATACCGGGGAGACAGATCATGGATGAGTATGACGCAGTCTGTCTGGCGGTAGGCGCAGGAAAACCGAGAGACATCACACCTCCCGGACGAGACCTGACAGGGATACATTTCGCCATGGATTTTCTCTCTCAGGAGATACGATTGCTTCAGGGTGAGTACGCTCACACGGAGGAGAGGATCACAGCAAAAGACAAGCATGTGCTGGTGATTGGTGGAGGAGACACCGGATCTGACTGCGTGGGTACTTCTAACAGGCAGGGAGCCAGAAGTGTGACGCAGATTGAGATCATGCCCAAACCACCGGTAGGCAGTAATCCCGCCACCCCATGGCCCAGTCCCTATCCACAGGTGCTCAAGACATCCTCTTCACACGAGGAAGGTTGCGAACGTCGCTGGCTGCTCAACACGCTCGCCTTTCAGGGTGAAAACGGCCATGTGAAAGAGGCTGTAGTGGAGGAGATCAGCTGGGAAAAAGATGAGAAGGGACGGTTCACCATGGTCTCTTCCGGAAAAAGAGAAACACTGAAAGCAGACCTGGTATTGCTGGCACTCGGATTTGTCCATCCTGTGCAGGAGGGTCTGCTCAACGAGCTGGGGGTAACCTACGATGTGCGGGGGAATGTGGCTGTTGACAAACAACACAGCAGCAGTGTCTCTAAGGTATTCGCTACCGGTGATGCGATGATGGGTGCGAGCCTGGTGGTGAAAGCCATTGCGTCAGGCAGGAGAGCAGCAGAAAATATGCATCAGCAATTAATCAGATGATTGGTTGATGTGATGATCCGGAGATGCGATGATTCAATCAATCAATCAGCAAATGGAAACGCAGTGAATATCACGCTAAGCGGTAGTGTTCAATAGTTCAATAGGTTAATCATTAAAACAACAGAATATGTGTGGAATAGTATGTACATTTAATACAAAAAAGCAGGGAGAAGAACTCCGCCCTCAGTTGCTGAAGATGTCTAAGAGACTGCGTCATCGCGGTCCCGACTGGACGGGTATCTTCACATGCGATAAAGCCGTTTTAGCACATGAACGACTCTCTATTGTCGATCCCGCCTCCGGGAACCAGCCACTCTATAGCAAGGACAGAAAACTGGTTTTGGCCGTCAATGGAGAGATATATAACCACAGGGAGATCCGCAAACGCTACGAACAGCGTTACGAGTTTCTCACACAATCGGACTGTGAAGTGATCCTGGCTCTCTACCGCGATAAGGGAGTCGATTTCCTGGAGGATCTGAACGGTATCTTTGCCTTCGCATTGTATGATATTGAAAAAGATCTTTACCTCATCGGTCGTGATCATATTGGTATTGTCCCCCTCTATCAGGGATGGGATCGTGATGGAGCCTACTATGTTGCATCAGAGCTGAAAGCACTGGAGGGTTATTGCAACAGGATTGAAGAGTTCCCGCCGGGACACTATTACTTCAGTCAGGATGAACAGCCGACAAGATGGTATGAGCGTGACTGGATGGAGTATGACAACGTGAAAGAGAATGTCTCTGATGTGGCAACATTAAGAAAAGCAATGGAGGATGCGGTACAGCGACAGTTGATGAGTGACGTACCCTATGGGGTACTGCTCTCGGGGGGACTGGACTCATCCATCATCTCAGCCGTGGCTAAGAGATTTGCTTCAAAACGAATTGAGACAGATAATGTGGAGGATGCATGGTGGCCTCAACTGCACTCTTTTGCCATCGGACTGAAAGGGTCACCCGACCTGGCAGCGGCGCGAAAAGTAGCGACCCATATAGGATCCATCCACCATGAGCTGGAATACAGCCTGCAAGAGGGTCTTGACGCCATACGTGATGTGATCTACCATATTGAAACCTACGATGTGACCACCGTGCGTGCCAGCACACCCATGTACCTCATTGCCCGATATATCAAGTCTATGGGGGTGAAGATGGTGCTCTCAGGTGAAGGGGCAGATGAGATCTTTGGCGGCTATCTCTATTTCCATAAGGCACCCAACGCTGAAGAGTTTCATAAAGAGACTGTACGCAAGCTGAGCAAACTGCATCAGTATGACTGTCTCCGTGCCAATAAATCATTGGCCTCATGGGGTGTGGAGGGGCGCGTTCCCTTCCTCGACAAAGAGTTCCTGGATGTAGCCATGCGTCTCAATCCGAAAGATAAGATGGCCGGCAACGGGAAAATCGAGAAACATATCCTGCGGCAGGCATTTGCAGACTACCTGCCTGCAGAGATAGCGTGGCGTCAGAAAGAGCAGTTCTCCGACGGCGTGGGTTACAACTGGATTGATACCCTGAAAGAGATTGCAAACAATGAGGTGACTGATGAGCAGATGGCCAATGTGCACCACCGTTTTCCTATCAATCCGCCGCTGACAAAAGAAGAGTTTGTATATCGCACCATCTACTCCGAACTGTTTCCTTCCGACAGTGCTGCACAATGCGTACCCTCTGTACCCTCTGTAGCATGCAGTTCGCCTGTTGCACTGGAGTGGGACGAAGCTTTCAGAAGAAATGCTGATCCCTCAGGACGTGCGGTAGGCACGGTGCATGAACATGGTTATCTCTGAACGACAAGAAGATAAGTCCGGGAACACTTACTCCCAAAACCGGTTGTGATGTGAGCAGTTGAATAGCCGGGTATTACACATACTCATCACCATAGCGGAACTTCACATCCGTCACGAATTGTTTGATCCGCTGTTCATCGCTTTTCTTACAAACCAGCAGCACGTTATCCGATTCAGCCACGATATAATCATCAAGCCCCTGTAAAACCACCAGCTTGTTCTCACTCATGGCTACTACATTGTCACTGCTTTCAATAAACAGCGCATTGCAGTTCAGATTGGCATTGTTGTTGTCATCACACTTCGATATTTCGTGTAGTGAACCCCAGGTCCCCAAATCGCTCCATCCGAAGTTGGAGATATTCACATAAACGTTATCGGCCTTTTCCAGTATCCCATAGTCGATGGAAATATTAGGACAGAAAGGGAAGCTGGTATCAACGAACTGCTTCTCCTGAGGTGTGTTGAAAAGCTCTTTTCCCTCGTTGAATTTCTGAATGATATCGGGAAGGTATTTTCTGAATGCATCGATAATACTGTTCACATTCCAGAGGAAAATACCGGAGTTCCACATGAACTCACCACTCTCTACGAACTTCTTGGCCAGCTCAAGGTTGGGTTTCTCGGTAAAGGCTTTCACTTTCTGGATGCCATCTGTACAGCTCTCCTCCACCTGAATATAACCATAGCCTGTCTCCGGTCTTCCGGGCATAATACCCAATGTTAGCAGGACCGGATTTTCGGCCACGAACGCCAACCCCTTTTTAATATCATTCGCAAACGCATCCTCATTCATGATCAGATGATCGGAGGGAGCCACTATGATATTGGCCTGTGGATTGACAGCCCTTATCCTGAATGATGCAAAGGCAATGGCTGGGGCGGTGTTCCTTCTCAACGGCTCCAGTAAGAGCTGATTCTCCTTTAACTCGGGCAGCTGTGCTCTCGTCATTTCGGCATAGATATCGTTGGTGACGATATAGATATTTTCAGCAGGAACAATTTTCTTGAACCGATCATAGGTAGATTGCAGCAGGGACCGTCCTGTACCAAAAAAATCAAGAAACTGTTTGGGTTTATCTTCCTTGCTAAAGGGCCAGAAGCGGCTTCCCACACCGCCACTCATAATAACGCAATAATTATTATTGTTTCTCATTACTAAGATTATATATGATTACTAAAGTGAAATATCTGATGGTTCAAAACGTTCATAATCCAGGACCTTCTCTCGCTGTTTAACATCTTCGTCTGACTATTTGTTTTGTCTCCCCACATTTTTACCCTTAAAGATACAAAACAAAAGAGAATCAGACGAGAAAAAGAGGATGAAATAGATAAAAAAATGAGCGTTCTTATTTGTAATACCGAAAATATGCTTACTTTTGCACTCACTTTTCTACAATAATGCCCAGATGGCGGAATTGGTAGACGCGCTGGTCTCAAACACCAGTGGATTCACTTCCATGCCGGTTCGATCCCGGCTCTGGGTACAGCTTATTTTTCGTGAAGCCCCTGTAATCAAATGGTTACGGGGGTTTTTTATGCCGTGAGTAACAGTAGAGACGCAAAAAAAACCACCCCGAAGGGTGGCTTTTCAATAGATGCTGAAAAAATCAGCTTATTTGATTTTCTTGTATCCGTAGAGAGCTCTGTCACCCAACTCCTCCTCTATGCGGAGCAACTGGTTGTACTTGGCCATACGGTCAGAACGACTCAGTGAACCGGTCTTGATCTGTCCGGCGTTGGTGGCTACCGAGATATCAGCGATGGTCGCATCTTCTGTTTCACCTGAACGGTGTGAGGTCACACTGGTGTAACCATTTCTGTGAGCCATTTCAATAGCGTTCAGTGTTTCGGTGAGCGTACCAATCTGGTTCACCTTGATCAGGATCGAGTTGGCACATCCCATTTTGATCCCTTTTTCAAGGAAATCAACGTTTGTAACAAACAGGTCATCACCTACCAGCTGGCATTTGTCGCCAATCTTATCGGTAAGCAGCTTCCATCCCTCCCAGTCAGCTTCATCCATACCATCCTCGATAGAATCGATCGGATATTTGGAGATCAGCTCTGCAAGATAGTCAACCTGCTCCTGACGTGAACGTTTCTTCCCTGTGGCACCTTCAAACAAAGAGTAATCGTATACACCGTCTTTGTAGAACTCAGATGCAGCACAGTCGAGGCCGATCATCACATCCTTGCCCGGCTCGTAACCTGCGTTCTTCACTGCGGTAAGAATCGCTTCAAGCGCTTCTTCAGTTCCACCTGCAAGATTGGGGGCGAAACCACCTTCATCACCTACAGCTGTGCTCAACCCTCTGTCGTGAAGCACTTTTTTCAGTGAGTGAAACACTTCAGCACCCATGCGTAAGCCTTCCCTGAAAGAGGTGGCACCCACGGGGCGAATCATGAATTCCTGGAAAGCGATAGGAGCGTCGGAGTGTGAACCACCATTGATGATGTTCATCATTGGCACAGGCAACACATAGGTGTTGGTACCGCCGATATAACGATAAAGAGGCAGTCCGAGATAGTTGGCAGCCGCCTTGGCAACAGCCAGCGACACGCCAAGCAGCGCATTCGCACCGAGGTTCGATTTTGTCTTCGTACCATCCAGATCAATCATCTTAGCATCGATCTGATTCTGTTCCAGCACGTTCATCCCCATTAAAGCGGGTGCGATCACATCGTTGATGTTGGTCACCGCTTTCAATACACCTTTACCTAGATAACGGCTTTTATCGCCATCACGAAGCTCCAAAGCTTCGTTTTCACCTGTGGAAGCACCCGATGGAACAGCTGCACGGCCAAAAGCGCCTGACTCTGTTACTACATCTACTTCAACGGTGGGATTACCTCTTGAATCCAATACTTCCCGTCCTAAAATACTTACAATTCTCATGTTGTTGAATTTTATAATAAAATAATTTTGTTCTATGCTATGTGATTATAATATAAGCCGATACCTGTAAACAGATCTGTCTGAAAAATCGCTTACAAATATACATATTTTTTTGTTAAACAGATAGTCTGCAGACCGAAAGTTAGGTTAAATGTTAATAAAGGGAAGTAACATCATCACCGTGGCATTCGGGAAAAACTATAGTGCTGATCCATTTACAGATGCAATAAGAACGCTCAGATTGGAGGTGAGCAGCTTCACCGCTATCGCCATCAGGATCACACCAAAAAATTTACGCAGAATATAGGCACCACTCTCCCCCAGCAGCCTCTTCACCAAATCAAGATATCGCAAAACGAGATAGACAATCACCAGATTTAAAACCACCGCGATGATGATATTCATCGTATGGTACTCAGCCCTCATGGAGAGCAGCGTGGTAAAACTTCCCGGACCGGCAATCAGGGGGAACACCACCGGAAAGAGGGTGGAGGAGTTATCCGTGCTGGTGTTGTCGTTCTTGAATATCTCCACGCCAAATATCATTTCAATGGAAAGAATCAGCAGGACAAAAGCCCCGGCAACCGCAAAGGCGGAGATATCCAGCTGAAAGAGCTTCAATATCCATTCACCTACGAACAGGAATCCTACAAGTATAACCAGGGAATAGGATGCTGCCTTTTCCGGATGGATCGTTTTATTCTGACTTCGCAGATTCAGGAAAATGGGTACTGACCCCGTCACATCAATAATAGCAAACAAGACCAGGAAAGCGCTGATAATTTCAACCACATTGATAGCCATCATAACCTCTCTGTTTTAGAATAATGAAAGTAAACCCTTACATTTTGATTGCAAAATTATAAAATTACGCGCGATTATCCAAAGCTAATTTAATATTTGTCAGCAATATTGGATGTTTTTTCATGTGGTTCAACCTATTTATTTTCAAATGCATCATATTAAACTCGCTTTATTGACTTCATCGATTACTTCATAATTCATGCTCTTTTGATACGGAAAAGGATCGGGATGAGAAAAGTTGAGATATTTGATGATCCTGAACGCGTTGAAATGGTGAAAAAACCGCTTTTGAAATGTAGCCAGGGAAGCACTGTTCCTGTTGCAGTCGGCAATCTGATCTGAAAAACCGGTCATTAACAGAAATTCAACCAACGAGTTATCCAGTTTATGAATCATTGAAAGCAGCTCTTTCTCCTCCATCCTGAAGAAAGAATCCTTCATACAGAACAGGTGCTTTAATTCGTGAAATGATTTTGCGGAATAGACGCGCATGATTCCGTCGGGCTCCTTCATGATTTTTTGCAATGCAGGTCCGGTACCAAAAGGTACCCGGTCGGAGAAACGCGCCATAGGATAGACAAAGGTATCATGCAGCTCCTTTACATTTCCTAGTGCGAACACTTTCTGCAGGAAATAGAAATCCTCCCCACCCTGCTGTCGCCCCATCCCACCCACACGTACATATGCATCGGCAGTCACGGCAAAGGCAGATCCGATGGTGTGATAATAGTAGGGGAAACCGGTCTGCTTCAACATCTCCCGGAAATAGCGGATATAATCCTCGTACTGTCTTACAGCATTCTCCATTTGTGGATCGTTCTTCGCTACCCGATGGGAGAAATTATGCAGAGTAGTATTCAGTCGTTTATCCTCTGAGAAAGCTTCAAAAATGGTTACCAGGAAATTTTCCGACACGGTACAGTCAGCATCCAGTGATACAATGATCCCCCGCGCGTTATCGTTATGCTGAAAATGTGCCACGGCGAGATCCATCCCAATTTTTCGGGCCAGTCCCACACCGGCATGCTTTCCTGGCAATTGCTCGAACAACAGGGGAAAAAAATGAAAGCAGGCTTCATTGTACCTATCGGCAAAGAGGAGGGCCTGTTCATAAGAGAGCCTGTTCTGCTCTACAGCCTTTTTGTCAGAATGTTCACCCGAATTAAAAACGATCACCGTCAGCAGGTTCACATCCGGACGCAAACAGTTTCGGAGGCTATGCAGTGTATCAAAAAGGTCGGGTTCATTGAAGCAGGGAATCACAACAACCATCTCTGCATTCAGCGCAGGAGGAAATACAACCTTCCTGTACTCAGGCCTCTGTCGTTCGATATAGGGTTTCCAATGCTTCATGGAATAGCGTTCACAGGGTAAAAAATAAGGCTCTTTTTCCAAAGAACCTTATCGTTGTATGTTGGCGGAAGCGGACTATTTCTTCTCTTCAGCAGTCGCTGCAGCCGCCGTTACCGGTCCATATTTGCTGTTCAGAAACGCAACTACATCGTCCGTAATATCATATTTCTTATCTGCATAGAGAACGGTACTTGTGGTTCTGTTGCTGAAAATAATCTCGTAGTTTTTGTTCAGATTATATTCTATAATTCTGGATTTGATGGTATCCTCCATCTGAAGATTCATTTTCTCCTGCTCCAGCATGAACTCCTGCGTCAGACGTTCAGCCAGCTGCTGATACTCCTGATTCATTTGCACGATACGTTCCTGTTCCTGCTGTGCTCTCTCCTGACTAAGAAAAGCGTTGTTGCGTAATTTGCGCTCAAACTCCTGAGCAGCTGAATTGATCTGATTCTCTCTCTGATTCAATGTGGCGCGCGTGCTCTCTTCTTTTCTCAGTAGCGATTCATTGAGATCTTTGGCGAAATTGTAATTAATCAACAGTGAGTCCACATTCACAAATGCGACTGGCAACGTGATGGAAGAATCGTTCAGTAAAACGGAAAGATCTTTCCCGGACGTGCCATTAGCAGATGAATTGGAAGTGAAATGTAAGATGTAAAGAATAATGAGTGCAAGCGCCAACACTCCGCTGACGATGTAAGGAGTAGAATTCTTCATTTTTACGGGATTTATAAATTTTCTGATTTCAATAATTTCTCTATCGGATTCTCTTTTCTGTTCATCTCATCATCCTGCGATGTGGCGCATTGAATACCTCTATCCTGTAACGCTTTACATTCACCGATATGTATACTTGCGAATTTACCCTTCCTGGTGAAAAAAACGCGTACACCCATCAACAAAATGGCGATAAACAAGATAACAATACCCAGAAGTAGCATTTTAAGCATAATGTTTGATTTTATCGTCGCAAAGATAGTTTAAATAGCCAATTATAAAAGAATTTTTCTATTTAAAGATGCTAAAAATTTTGTCCGGTCTCTTTTTTTCTTGTATTTTTATCGGTTACAAATCCAACAAAAAAGAAGAGTATGACGATAAAAGATCTACAACCCTCCGCTATCTGGGGTTATTTTTATGATATTACACAGATCCCGAGACCATCAAAAAAAGAGCAGAAGATCCTTGCCTATCTGCTCGATTTCGCCACGCAGCACAATCTGGAGGCTAAACAGGACAAAGCAGGGAATATCCTCATCACCAAGCCTGCCACCAAAGGCAAAGAGGATGCTCCGACGGTTATCCTGCAATCACATGTCGACATGGTGTGCGAGAAAAACGCAGATGTGACACATGATTTTGACAATGACCCCATAGAGACCATTGTCGAAGGGGACTGGATCAAAGCCAGAGGCACCACCCTTGGCGCTGACAACGGCATTGGCATAGCAGCACAGCTTGCCCTGCTGGCGGCAGACGACATCGCACACGGTAAAATTGAAGCGCTCTTCACGGTGGATGAAGAGACAGGACTTACAGGTGCTTACGCGCTTGAGAAAGATTTTCTCTCCGGTGATATTCTGATCAATCTGGATACGGAAGAGGAGGGTGAGATCTACATTGGTTGTGCCGGAGGAAAAGGCACACGAGCCTATTTCAAATATAAGGTGAAAGATGCGCCAAAGAAATATTTTTGGTTCAGGGTCGAGGTGAAAGGTCTGCGCGGAGGACATTCGGGTAGTGATATAGACCAGGGACTCGGCAACGCCAATAAAATTCTCACCCGCTTTCTGCACTCCCTTACCCGGAAAAAATATGATCTGATCCTCTCAGAAATAGGTGGGGGCAACCTGCACAACGCCATCCCCCGCGAAGCGCATGCCATCCTGGGGGTGAAAGAGAGGTACAAGGAGGATATCAGGGTGAAGTTAAACACATTCCTTGCAGACGTACAGGAGGAGTACAGACAGAGGGAGCCCAACCTCGACATCCACCTTGAATCGGTGCAGATACCCTCGAAAGTGATCAACAGGAAGGTTGCCGAAAAACTGATCCTCGCTTTAAACGCCTGCCCTCACGGGGTCATCGGCATGAGCAGTGATATACCCGGACTGGTAGAGACCTCCACCAACCTGGCATCGGTGAAGATGATCGACAATCATCTGATTGAGGTGGGAACCAGTCAGCGCAGCTCTGTGGAGTCACAGAAGGATTATGTGGTGAATATGGTCTCATCGGTCTTCAATCTGGCCGGAGCAAAAGTTACACACAGCGAAGGTTATCCCGGGTGGAAGCCCAATCCCGAATCGGGCACGTTGAAACTGGCGGAGAGTGTCTATAAAGCACTTTACAACAAGAAGGCCAAGGTGAAAGCGATCCATGCAGGCCTGGAGTGTGGCCTCTTCCTGGAAAAATATCCTAACCTCGACATGATCTCTATCGGACCGGACATGACGGATGTGCATTCCCCCGACGAGAAAATGAAAATCTCTTCGGTAGGAAAATTCTGGGACTTTCTGGTAAAAATAATGGAAGCATTCTGAACCATGGTAAATGATGCGTCGACTGGTAGTCATATTGCTTATTGGGGTCTTCTGCACCTCAGCCCTTTATTGCCAAAACGATCTCCGCGTCATGTTCTACAATGTGGAGAACCTGTTTGATATAAAAGATGATTCACTCAAAAACGATGACGACTTCCTGCCCGATGGTTTTATGCGCTGGACACCCCGAAAGTATTGGGAAAAACTCCGCAATATCACACGTGTAATCACTGCTGTGGGTGGTATGCAGTCACCCGCACTAGTGGGTCTTTGCGAAGTGGAGAACGAGAGCGTCCTCTTTGATCTCACAAAACGTTCACCGCTGAGGGTTCAGGAGTATGAGTATATCATCTCCCATTCACCCGATGAGAGAGGCATTGATGTGGCATTGCTCTATCAGCGGCATCAGTTTAAGCCCCTGAAGACCCATGAATATGAGGTTCAATTCAGCAAAAGCAGGGGAAGAGCAACACGCAACATACTTCATGTCACAGGTGAGTGCATCAACGGGGAGATCGTCGACCTCTTTATCTGCCATTTCCCATCACGTAGCGACGGACGACGCGAAACAGAGACTTTCCGGATAGATGCGGCGGCGCTCCTGCGAAAAAAAACAGATAGCCTTCTCTCCCTGAGGAAGAATGCCAATATCATCATTATGGGAGATTTTAACGATCAACCCGACAATAAAAGCCTGCGTAGGACGCTCGACGCAAGAAGTATCCAAAGCAGTATCAGGAGCGATGAACTCTATAATCTTTTCTACCACTCTCCGGGAGAACAGGATGAGGGTACCTACAAGTACCAGGGGAGATGGGAGGTGCTCGATCAGTTTATCGTCAACGGTAATCTGCTGAAGGAAGGAAACAGGGTGAAGGTGAAAGAGAACGATGCGCACATCTACCGAGCAGCGTTCCTGCTGGAGGAGGATGAACGCTATTTCGGGGAAAAACCTTACAGAACGAACCTGGGACCACGTTACGTGGGAGGTTTCAGCGACCATCTTCCTATATATATGGATTTGATAATCCGGAAGTAACGGTTGCTGATTAGCCAACAACCGTTTTATCAAACTTTATCATAAAATTCTTAGCTACTTTCACAAATTAATCATACATTTGCAACCAATAGTATATTGAAATTATAACATTCAAACAAATAACACCTATGAATCCACTTCTTATTAACTTAAACGGATGGGAAATACCTATTATTGTTTTGGTGGTTCTTATCCTCTTTGGCGGAAGAAAAATCCCTGAATTCATGAAAGGACTGGGAAAAGGTATCAACAGCTTTAAAAGAGGGCTGCATGATATTGAAGAAGACATTAAGACCGACCCGACTGACAATAATTCTACAACCGACAACAAGTAAATGAAAAAAAAGCGTATCTGTAAAGATACACTTGTCTTACTTTAAAACTTATCCATTCTCGATCACGGCCTGACCCTTTTAGGTTGTTTTCGAGAATTACAATCTATAGCTCAGGGTATTCATGGCAGAGAAAGAAATGTCCTTTTGGGATCACCTGGAAGAATTCAGGTGGACGATTATTCGTACTTTTATTGCGATTATTACTTTCTCGGTTGTGGGATTTATCATTATCCCGCATATCTTCGATACCATTATTCTTGCTGCGCGCTCTTCGGATTTTGTGACCTACCGCTTTTTTGAAAAAGCAGGCGAATTTATCCCTTTCTTACCCGATTTCTCGGCCGATTCATTTGATGTAGAGATCCTCAACATCAACATGACCACGCAGTTTATGACCTACATCTCCACCTCTTTCTCATTTGGCGTACTCTGCACCATTCCCTACATATTATATGAACTCTGGCGATTCGTAAGCCCCGCACTCTATGAGAATGAGGCCAAAGGAGTGAAGTCCGCTTTTGCTTTCGGTGGTGTCATGTTCGTAATTGGATGTCTGGTTGGCTATTTTGTTGTATTTCCACTTATATTCCGGTTCCTCATCACGTTTGAGCTGAGTGCGTCCATTGAAAATATGATCTCCCTTGACTCTTACATGAGTAACTTCTATACCCTCATCCTGGTCATGGGATTGGTTTTTGAACTGCCTTTGGTCTTCTGGCTGCTCTCCAGTCTGGGGTTGATCTATCGACCGTTCTTCAGAAAATACCGCCGTCATGCTGTGGTGGGAGCACTTCTGCTGGCAGCATTCATCACTCCTTCGGGTGACCCCTTCTCTCTCTTTGTGGTAACGTTACCACTCTATGCGCTATGGGAGATCAGTGCCTTTGTGGTGAAAAAAGAACCTCCTGCAGATGAGGATGAGGATGATGAACTTCCAGCTCTGTTCGAGTAACACCTACGACCTCTTACACGCCGCTCTTCACAATCTCCTTACCAAAAGGAGTGAATGCCAGTTTCATCAACTTAAAATGCTGGTTCCCGAAAGGGATCCCGATGATGGTGATGTAAAAAAGCAGGCCGAAAAGCAGATGTGTTAGCAGAATAGGAAGGCCTCCCACAAAGAACCAGATCACATTCATCAATAGAGAGATGCATCCGGAGGAAGGCTCTCTGTGCACAACCTTCTTCCCGAAAGGCCACAACGCCAGTTCTGCCAGCTTTAACGACTGAATACCGAAAGGAATTCCGATTATTGTGATCATCAGTGTTACACTCGCCAACACGTATTCGATGGCAATAAAAACACCTCCGAAGACTACCCAGATAATATTTCCAACTGTTTTCATATAAAACTATCCTATATCCTACCTTACAGCAATCACCTCAATTTCAACCAGTGCGTTTTTGGGCAATGTCTGCACGGCAAATGCAGAACGGGCTGGGAATACGCCGCTAAACTGGGCTGCATACACTTCGTTCATTCCTCCGAAGAGAGACATATCATCCAGGAATACAGTTGTTTTGACTATATTATCCATACCAACTCCTGCCGCTACAAGCACCGCTTTGATGTTGTTGAAGATCTGCGTTGTCTGCTCTTTGATTCCTCCGGAAACCAATTCAGCTGTTGCCGGATCGATGGGCAACATGCCCGAGAAGAAGAGCATCCCGTTGGCTTCAACAGCCTGACTGTATGGGCCGATCGCTGCGGGAGCATTGTTTGTTTTAATTTCTTTTTTAATCATTGTTATCAGTTATCAGTGGTCAGTTATCAGTTATCAGTTATCAGTTGTCAGTTGTCAGTTATCAGTTATCAGTTATCAGTTATCAGTGGTCAGTTATCAGTTATCAGTTATCAGTTATCAGTTATCAGTTATCAGTTATCAGTTATCAGTTATCAGTTGTCAGTTATCAGTGGAGCGCTCCCCCCTCTGCCTTACCACCTCGTAAATAAGCACACCTGCCGCGACAGAGACGTTGAGCGACTGGATAGTCCCAATCTGTGGTATCCTCACCAGCTCATCGCTCACACGCAGGTTGTCGG
>Ga0265294_10004404_pt1 | contig 17625 bp, 17 predicted proteins | sample MunlanPumphouse3_FD_192504 | JGI IMG/M metagenome (GOLD analysis project Ga0265294, IMG submission 192504) | Groundwater microbial communities from a municipal landfill in Southern Ontario, Canada - Pumphouse #3 | ecosystem: Environmental > Aquatic > Deep subsurface > Groundwater | place...
CGGTGACGGTACACTCATCAAAAAAACAATCACAGGCTCAGTAAACGAAACCTACGAATACCTCTACGACTACACAGCAGGACTTCCTAGATTGCTTGTAGAAAAGAAAAGCGATGGAACAACCTATAACTATCTCTATGCAGGAGGAAGGCTTTACGGAAGGGAAAGCAATAATGAAGGAACTGTATATTATCACCAAGTTAAACGCTCCAAAAATTGAATACATTTTGCAAATTAAATTAACTCGTCAAATAAAAAAAGGATAAAAGAATGTGAAATCAAAAATAAACATTTCTTTATCCTATATTTTTCATTATAATAATGAAAGGAGAAGGTTCCCACTCAAAGTATTCAAAAATGTACGCAACGTTTTGAATAACTTTTTTTAAATTGTTTTTACCTCCCATTGTATTTCGTATTATAAGAGTAAATATAATTACTATTGTCATTAGGCTTTATGCGAAAATTAATGCGTGTGTCCTGTAATAGGGAAAATAATAGTGGGAAAGTTGAGTAAATAGTGTTAAAATGTACATAAAAAAATAAGGGATGGGAGAACTAAGGAAAATGATTGATTTCCAAAAAGAACTGGCAAAGTTCGATTTTTTTAATGTTAGTCCAGAATTCACCGGATATTATACTGAAACAGTACAGGTTATGGAAATCTTTAATTCTACTCTTAAGCGTATTAGTAAGGAATTAAATTATACCAATATTCAAGTAGAAGAAATTTTATCTCAGCAGTTAGAAGAAAATGAGAAAGACAAGCAGATAGCGGAGCAGCAGAGGATGATAACGGCTTGTGAAGAGGAAAAGCGGTCATTAGTTTGGGGATTGGTAGCTGTGCTTGACCAGCTTGAAGATATCTATAGGTATTCCTTACAAAACGAAGATTCTGCCTTATTTGAGCAAATGCAGCTTTTATGGAAGGATGTTGCAACAAAATTATTGTTGCAGGGAATAAACCGTATTGAGGGTGATAATACTGTTTTTAATTCAAAAATTCATTCTGCGGTACAGGTAAAAGAGGACAATAACATTTCAAATGGTGTGGTTCTTGAAGTGATACGTTGCGGTTATGTGTATAAAACACATTTGTTAAGAAAAGCGCAGGTTATTGTCAATAAAATTGAAGGAGGATTATGATTAATGAGTAATATTGTGGGTATTGATTTAGGTACATCAACATCGGAAATAGCTATCTTTAAAGAGGGAAAACCTTTTGTTATTCCAAACCATCTGGGAGAATATATTACCCCATCAGCCGTGGGTATTTCTGATGATGGAAGGATTATTGTTGGAAAAGAGGCACGAGATCAACTTTTGTTAAAACCTGACGATACGGTGATTGAGGTTAAAAGATTAATGGGAAGTGATACAGTTGTTTCTATGAGAGGAAAACAATATACTCCCCAGGAAATTTCTTCTTTTATTTTAAAATATCTCCTTGATTGCGCTCACAAGTATTTGAATGAAGACATTGATAGTGCGGTTATAACTGTTCCTGCCTATTTTTCTGATGTGCAGAGGCGAGCTACTGTAGAAGCTGGGAAATTAGCAGGAATTAAAGTGGAGCGTATTATCAATGAGCCTACATCTGCGATGCTTGATTATGGGATTGAACATATGGAGGAATGTCAAAACGTATTGGTATATGATCTGGGCGGAGGAACACTTGATGTGACTGTTTTGGAAATGTTTAGAGGTGTTCTCGATATCAAGGCGAGCAGTGGTAATAATCGGCTTGGAGGAAAAGATTTTGACCAGTGTCTTATGGATTATCTCTTGAAAAGGTTTAGTGCTCAGTATGAAGTCGATGTTTCCGAAGACAAAAGAGCATTAGTACGATTGAAAGAAGCTGTAGAAAAATGTAAAATAGCCCTTAGTGAACAAGAGGAATATCATTTAGTTTTACCATTCTTTTTCAATGTGCAAGGAAATCCAGTATCCCTTGAGGAGACTGTAAGTAGGGAAATATTTGAAAGCCTGATCAAAGAATTGATTGATTCTACTATAAAACAGATTAATATGGCATTGACGGATGCTTGTATCGACATTACAGATATTGACCTTATCTTGCTTGTTGGTGGATCAACTCGTATTCCTTACGTACGGAGCTTCCTTGAGAAGAGCTTAGGAAATCCACCGAAGTCGCTAGTTGATTCGGATTTGGCAGTGGTAAGAGGTGCTTCTATCCAGGCGGGTATTCTAAATAACCAATTGTCTGCTGAAGAGGATATCCTAATTACAGATGTTTGTCCATATACGCTTGGTACCTCGGTACTTGATTATTTTGGTGGCTTTCCAGTTAGTGACGCCTATGATGTTATTATCCCGAGAAATGTTACTATTCCGATAGTCAAGGAAAAGATATATGGGACTGTTGTTGATAATCAAACCCAGGTTGAGATTGATGTATATCAGGGAGAATATAAAAAAGCCTCTTATAATAATTTTCTTGGAAAATTTTTCTTAAAAGGTATTCCTTCGGCTCCTGCATTTCAGGAAAAAATATGTATTACTTTTTCATATGATGTCAACGGTATTCTCCAGGTAGAAGGGAAAATAGTGAGTACGGGTGAAAAAGCAAATTTAGTAATTGAGACCACTAATGCGGAAATGCTTGATGAGATAGAAACGGAAGGTTGGGAAAAAGCAACTAATGCTCGAAAATACAAGGCAATCATTAAAAAAGCCGAGCGGATGTTGAAAAAGGGTGAAGCACAGGACTATGTTCTGGAAATGGAAAGCTTGATCAGAAAGATAAAGGTAGCGTTAGTACAGGATGAGAAGTCTGAAATTATAGAAGAGATTAAAGAAGAACTTCAAGAGATTATCTATGAACTGATGGAGGAAATGAATGTTTAAATGTCTGTCAAGTTTTTATTTTAATAGAGCTCTGCGATTGGCGAGAAAAGCCCAAATTAGTGGGGCTACGCAAAACATTATTAAAGCTGTCTGCTATGATAACGATAATTTAGAAGCTTGGAATCTTGCTGGTCTTTGTTATTACCGGTTAGGCAAATATAAAACGGCAGAATACTGTTGGGGGCAGAGTGTGGATAAATGCAGGGAGGGAAATGTCGCTGTTAGTTGGCTTGCGGATTTAAAAAATACAATGGAAGAAACATTTCCTTATTTTTCTAAAGTTATCACCTTTTATCAGGATAAAAAATATGGACAAGCTGCCGGGAGCTTAAGTAAGGAAATTTGTAGCAGGTTTGATTTATCCGCCGATTTGCTGAATTACTTGGGCGTCTTATGGATGCTTGATGGCAAGAAAAATGCGGCGTTCAATTGTTGGACAACGGTTTTATCCATTGACCAATCAAATGATCATGCTCGGCTGTACTTAGAAGGTATGAAGAACTCTTTGAGCTATAAATTGTATGTGTGGAAAGAGAGATTATTCATATGGGGGAAAAAACTATTTAAAAGGAATGAGAAAAAAGAAAAATGAAAGATTATTACCGTACGCTTAATATTGAAAAAACCGCAACGTTAGCGGATATAAAAAATGCTTATTTTTCGCTTGTCAGAACATATCCACCTGATCGGCATCCCGAAGAGTTTATGAAAATACGGGAGGCTTATGAAACTTTGATTGACGAGAATACGCGTCAACAATATGATTTGGTGGATACAATGCCTGACATAGTCAAGCTATATTTTAAGGAAGGGCAAAAATCACTTGACGAGGGAAAGCCTAAAGAAGCCATTCAGCTTTTGGAAAAGGTCATCAAAGTGTATAAAAACTTTTCTATTGTGTATAGCTTGTTGGGAGAGGCCTACTTAAATAACGAAAACAGTGGCAAAGCCGTCCGTGTTTTTGAGAAACTTGTGTCACTGGAACGCAATAATGCTGGTTATGTACGTCAGCTTGCCCAAGCATACGCCATAAGAGGATGGTATAAAAAGGCAGAAAAACAGTTTCGCAGAGCTCTACTTATTGATGAAGATAATATTTCACTTTGGCTAGGATTGATTAATTGTTACTTGGCAACTAATAATTTTACCGGAGCTGAAGAAACGGTGCTGGAAGGGCTTGAAGTAAGCAATGAAAATGGTTGGGATAATATTGAGCTGTATTACCATATAATTCAGCTAGATATCTCTACCTCCGATTATGACAGCATGGTGCAGCATCTTGATGAGATTAAAAACAAGGCAATTGAAAAAGAAGAAGAACGAGCAAATGTCGCATGGTTCTTAGCAGTTCTTGCAAAAAAAATTCATAGTATCGGTTTGTATGAAGAATCGAGTGCAATCATTGAAACGGCTTTTACTTTATTGCCTGGTGATAATGAAGTTGAAAGCATCAAAAAAGAGATTGACGTTCAATATAGTATTATAACGGGGATTAAACTGCTTAAAGATGATTCTTCCATCAATGGTGCTTTAGCAGAAATGTTAGATTTTGAATTACATAAATGTGATGATAAGAATTGTTTTGATTGCGAAATTACACAATTTTTCTATGAGATGGATGTTATTGATGAAATGGAGTTGTTTAGAAAAGACATTTTGCGACTAAAAAATTCTTATCCTGAACTATATAACATGAAAAAGAATTTTTTTGATGTTGTTCTAAATCGCAGAAAAGAACAGGCGTTGATGGAAAAATATTTTAAGAAGTTGGGGAAATACCAAAAGCTATGTCCCGAGCGATTTGAATGTGATGAGGAAGAAGAAATACAACAGCCCTATAAACGAACGGAACCAAAGGTAGGACGCAATGATCCGTGTCCCTGTGGAAGCGGAAAAAAATATAAGAAATGCTGTGGAGCAAACGTATAGTTGAACAAGAACTTCATCCAAATTATTTAAAACTACACTCAATGTTTTGGATAATTTGTTTTTTTATCACAAATCAATCAGACTTATATTATACTTTTCAAAATAATATTTGCTCAATTGCGTATCTAATAGTAATATATTAGGTAGAGGTGAAATTATGCCAAAAACTAAGACAATAAATGATGAAATTAAACATGAATTGACAGGAATTTTATTTATCGCTATAAGTATCTTTGTATCTTTATGTTTGTGGCAGGGTAGTAATGAAAATAATTCTACTACAATTGGTACGATAGGTACTTTTATTTATCGAGTTTTGACATCTATCTGTGGTTCAGGTAAATTTGTTATTCCTGTTTTCTTGTTATTTGGTGGTATATGTAAAATTACGAAACGAATAGAGTTAGATAAAATAACAATACTATCTGCAGTGGCTCTTTTAGTATCTATACTTGCATTATTTCATATTCAATTACCAACAGATATGCAAAGCTTTGCAACTGGTTATAATGGATTAGGAGGAGGCATAATTGGAGCAATCTTTGCTCGTGTTTGCTTTACTCTTTTTGGTAGGGGAGGTTCTTATATCCTACTAAGTGTGTTGATTGTGTTGTCAACAGTAGGTATTCTTAAAAAAACTTTTAAGGATATTATAAAACAAATATATTGCTACCTTGAAAAAATGATTTCTAATATAAGACAAGAGTTAGTTGAATTTCTTTTTGAACAAACGGAGGAATCAGAAAAGGAGAAAAAAGAAAAAAAAAGAGATAAAATTAATAAAATAAATACTAAAAATTCTTCTGAAAATACATTGATTATTGATCATATTGATCATATTGATCATATTAATGAAGAAAAACATATTATACAAGATATGGAAGAAGCATCTAATTTAACATCACCAGTTTTAATAAAGCCATGTGCTAAAGAGCGTACAGGGAAAGATTTATTATCTGCGCAGGATGCTACAGAAAAGCGTTTAGAGCTTACAGAAAAGTCAATTGAAGATTACGTGTTACCTCCTCTTGGTATTATTCAAAATCCACCGAAGGTTAAAAGTTTAAGACTGAATAAAGATATAACAGATAAGGTTCGTATTCTTGAAGAGACTTTGAATAATTTTGGGGTAAAAGCAAGAGTTACTCAGGTAAGTAAAGGACCAAGTATAACAAGATATGAAATACAACCCCCTCCTGGTATTAAGGTGAGTCGTATTGTAAACTTAACTGACGACATAGCTTTGTCACTTGCGGCACCACAGGTGCGTATAGAAGCTCCTATTCCGGGTAAAGCCGCTGTAGGAATAGAGGTTCCCAATAGTGAAGTTTCTATCGTTTCATTGCGTGAGGTATTAGAAACATCTTTATTTCAAGATTCATCGTCTAAATTAACAGTGGCACTTGGTAAGGATATAGCAGGGAATCCTATTGTAGCAGATTTAGGGAAAATGCCTCATTTGCTTATAGCAGGAGCTACGGGCTCAGGAAAAAGTGTTTGCATGAATGCTTTAATTGCAAGTATTTTGTTTAAGTCAAGTCCGAAGGAAGTAAAAATGTTAATGATTGATCCAAAGGTTGTGGAATTATCTACTTTTAATGGAATTCCTCATTTGATTTCACCTGTAGTCACTGATTCCAAAAAGGCGGCAAGTGCTCTTCGTTGGGTCATTCATGAAATGGAAAATAGGTATGAATTATTTGCAAATTTAGGTGTGAAGGATATTAAACGTTATAATCAGATCATGCAAAACGAAGCAGGAAAGGATGGCTCTTTTCCACTGTTACCTTATATAGTTGTTCTTATTGATGAGCTTGCTGATCTTATGATGGTTGCTCCTGGGGATGTTGAAGATGCAATTTGTAGGTTGGCTCAGATGGCTAGGGCAGCAGGGATTCACCTCGTTATAGCCACCCAGAGACCTTCTGTCGATGTTATAACCGGAGTAATAAAAGCAAATATTCCATCAAGAATTGCTTTTGCAGTTTCATCTCAGACTGATTCTCGCACGATTTTAGATATGGGTGGAGCGGAGCATTTATTAGGTCGTGGTGATATGCTTTTTTATCCTACTGGAATGGCAAAACCGCTTAGAGTTCAGGGTGTATATGTCTCTGATCAAGAAATTGATGCGCTTGTTGATCATCTAAAAGCACAAGGGAAACCGGTTAATGAAACTGAACCGTGGAAAAACGACAATGTGGAAATAACTAAAAATGTTGAAGAAGATCCTTTATTATTTGAAGCAGCCAAATTATTAATTGATAGTGGTCAAGCATCCATTTCTCTTCTTCAACGTCGCCTTAAAGTTGGGTATAATAGAGCTGCCAGGATCGTAGATCAATTAGAAGAAAAAGGAGTTATTGGCGGCTATGAGGGCAGTAAACCACGTGCAGTTAAAATGACGTGGGAGGAATTTGAAAATAAATATGTTAATTAGTCGGGGGATTAAAGTGTGATAAACAATAAAATAACAATACAAAAGGCACTTGACATTGCTAATAGACTTTTTGTAGATCTTCGCTCTCCATTGGAATATACTGAAGCTCACATACCAGGTGCAGTTAATGTTCCATTATTAGAAAATGAAGAACGAGCCATTGTTGGAACAATTTACAAACGACAATCTTCACAATTAGCTGTGGATAAAGGGTTAGATATTGTTGCCCCCAAGTTACCTCATATCTATAATGCAATTAAAGAACATAGCCACAATAGAAAAATTATATTATATTGTTGGCGAGGTGGTATGCGCAGTAATTCTATTTCTAAAATTCTCACTATCCTTAAAGTTGAGCATCTCTTACTTGAAGGTGGTTACAAGGCTTTTCGCACTTATGTAAATGATTATTTTAATAATGAATTTAATAAAACCATTATTGTTCTTCATGGATTAACAGGAGTAGGGAAAACAGAGATATTGCAAGAATTAAAGAAAAAAGGTTTACCTGCAATTGATTTAGAAGAACTTGCTAATCATCGTGGTTCAGTTTTTGGAGCAATTGGAATGAACTATAGACCAAGTCAGAAAGAATTTGAAGGTCATTTATTAATGGAGTGTCTAAAATACAAAAAATTTCCTAAAATAGTTGTAGAGTGTAAAAGTCAACGAATTGGTTTTGCAATGATACCAGTCGCTTTTTTTCAAGCTATGAAGAAAAACAAAGGTGTCTTAATATATGATTCAATTGAAAACAGAGTTGAACGTTTAGTTAATATATATGTTGATAAAAATGGCTGTGAAAATGATGAAAGTATTGTAGATGCGCTTAATATCTTACGTAAACATATGGGCAATAGGAAAATAAATGATTTACTGGAAATTCTCAAGGAAAGAAAGTATAATGATATTGTGTGTTGCTTATTAAAAGATTATTATGATCCATTATATAAATATCCTGATGATGCATCTGAGGAATATTGCTTGTGTTTGGATAACAGGAATAAGGAAAATACAGTAGTAATGCTAGAAAAATTGCTCATAACCGAATAATAGGTAATAGGTTTTATTTAAAATATGTTTAAAAGGAGGCACTGATAATGGAAAACGTTGGTGAAATATTAAAAAATACCAGAATCGAAAAAGGGTACACATTTGAGCAAATAGAAAACTATACTAAAATAAGTAAGCGATATTTAGAAGCAATGGAAAACGAAGAGTGGGATATTTTACCTGGAGATGTGTATCTAAAAGGTTTTTTAAAGACATATTGTCGTTATTTGGGCTTAGATGAAAAAGAATTATTAACTGAAATGCAATATAATTCTGAACCTGAAATCATTACTCAAAATGCTTCTGCAAAAATTGATATGAATGTAATACCCCGTAAAAAGATGAAAAGGGTATTGGGTATTATTGCAATAATATTATTATTAATGACATCGTATTTCTATAAGAATTATTTATTACCTTTTACTGATCCACAAGGTTCTTCTACAGCTACTGGTGAAGAGGAATTAAATAAAACACCTAACGGAGAGATCCCCCTAGAAACAGAAACACCAACAAATCCTAAGGAAGAAATAATTGGTATAGCTTTGAATATTCGTTCAATAAATCAAGCGTGTTGGGTCAAAGTGAAGGATGGTAGTAATAAGATATTGTTCGAAGGAACAATAACAAATGGACAAGAGCTTGATTTTACAAATTTACAAAAAGTCACTTTTACTTTAGGAGATGCAGGACAAGTTGAAGTTACTATGAATGGTAATAATTTGGGTGTATTAGGTAAATCGGGAGAGATAGTGACTAAAACTTATATATTCGAAGGTAAGGAAATAGAAGAAATGTCTTAGAATATAGTTCATCTAATTTTATAATTAATATGTGAAATATTCTTGTTAAGACTTTTCTTTTTTCTCAACGTATTATATACTGAATTGTGATTTGCTTGATGGGAGGAAGTTGATGCTTATCTTTTTTAAAATTATTACCCTTGGTTGCCCGAAAAACGAAGTAGATAGTGAACAAATGAAGGGACTTTTGATCAGAGAAGGACTTACTTATGTAGAGGATGTAACTAAAGCTCAAATTATTCTTATTAATACATGTGGATTTATTAATGCTGCAAAGCAAGAATCTATTGAAACTGTTCTCGAATATGCCGAATATAAAAATAGTGGTAATTGCGAGTATTTATTAGTAACTGGATGTCTTGTTCAAAAATATGTGGATGAATTGAAACAAGCATTACCGGAAGTTGATATGTTTCTTGGAACGGGGGATATACTGGAACTTCCTAAATTGCTAAATATGTTACAGGAAAAAAGCACTGTGGTACAAGTTACTTGCCCAGAAAATTATCTTTATGATGATAGTTTAAAAAGAAACGTTGATTTAAATGATGGATACTATGCTTATGTAAAGATAGCAGAAGGATGCAATAATTTCTGTACTTATTGTGTTATACCTTATTTAAGAGGCTCATATCGTAGTAGAACTATAGAATCTATAGTTGAAGAGGTAAAGGGACTTGTAAATAACGGAATTAAGGAAATAATACTTGTGGCACAGGATACTACTTTATATGGGGTAGATTTAGAAAAGAAATATCTTTTACCGCAATTGCTGAAAGAGCTTGTTAAAATTGAAAAGCTGTGTTGGATCAGACTTCTTTATTGTTATCCCAATCACATTACTGAGGAGCTGCTGGAAACTATTAAAAATGAAGAAAAGATATGTAGTTATTTAGATATTCCGTTACAGCATATTTCTGATTCGATTCTTAAAGCAATGAAACGACCGATGAATAAGGAAAGTACCATAAAGTTGTTAAATAAGATTAGAAATACTATTCCGGACGTGGCAATACGGTCAACCTTTATTGTTGGGTTCCCCGGGGAAACAAATGAACATTTTGAAGAATTAATCCAATTTATAGAGAAAGTGGAATTGGATAGAGCAGGTTTTTTTGCATACTCTAGAGAACCAGATACTGTTGCTGCTTCATTACCAAATCAAATAAGTGAAGAAGAAAAAGCAAAACGTATAGAAATCATATCAAGACGTCAGGAAAGTATCTTAGCAGCTAAGCAAGCAAGTTTAATTAATAAAACATTGGAAGTAATTATTGATGGTAAAAGCTTGGATTATGAAGGACTTTGGGAAGGTAGAACAAAAAATGATGCACCTGAAATAGATAGTGTTGTTTATTTTAAACCTGAGCCGAAAGTTAATTTTGGTGATATTATAAAGATAAAGATAACACACAGTTGTGATTATGCTTTAATGGGAGAGGTTGTAAATGAATCTAGCTAATAAGTTGACTTTGTCTAGAATTTTTCTTGTTCCTTTATTTATGCTTGTATTATTAATTCGTATACCATTTGGGAAATATATTGCTGCGGTTATTTTTATAATTGCAGCAAGTACAGATGGACTTGATGGATATATAGCTCGTAAACGCAAGCAAATAACTAATCTTGGGAAGCTCATGGATCCTTTGGCGGATAAACTTCTTATTTCTGCTGCACTTATTTCTCTTGTTGAAATGGGAGAAATTCCAGCATGGATTGCCGTTTTAATAATAGGCAGAGAGTTTTTTGTTACAGGACTTAGAAGTATTGCCGCAGCCGAAGGAATTGTAATTGCCGCTAGTAAGCTTGGTAAAATCAAGACAGTAACTCAAATAGTGGCAATTTCCGCTTTGCTGTTAGATGATGTACTTTTAAATTTTATTAATGTTAGTTTTGGCAAATACCTGTTGTATATTGCAGTGTTTTTTACTCTTTGGTCTGGTATTGATTATTATTTAAATGCTAAAAAAACATCAAGGTTAAATTTAGAATGAATAATTTAGTTAGATTTTTTGCTACAGGTTTTTTTTCAGGTATGTTTCCTGTTTTTCCCGGAACCGTTGGAAGTTTGGTAGCATTGTTAATAGCATGGTTTTTAAGACCGGATATGCTATTGATTCTTTTGTGTTCACTTTTAGGTGTATATATTTGTACTAAAGGGGAGTCTGTTTTTGGTGAGCATGATTGTTCACATATTGTTTATGATGAGTTTTGTGGAATATTTATTGCTACGTGGAATTTAGATTCTTCGCCACAATATATAGTGGCATTTATACTTTTTAGATTATTTGACATATGGAAACCTAGCCTAATAAACAAAGTACAGGAATTACCATTGGGCTGGGGTGTTATGGCTGATGATCTTTTGGCTGGCTTAGTAAGTCGAATTATTGTGGCAGTACTGATATATATAGGAATAATCTAATCTCGCTAAATTAGCGGGATTTTTTTTACCAGTCTTTCTCTAAGGAATTAACCATAGTCATGTGTTACAATTAATAATATTGTGACGAAGAAAGGGGCTAGGGTGTAATGTCACGTAAAGTATTTCGTATATTCTTAATAATTGTTATAGGTATAACAACATTGTGTTTCTTTATGGGGGGCAGTTACTTGTATCAAAAGTATATTTATACTAATCCATTAGAAGATGCTATAGAAAAAGTAGCCGGGATAGGGGAATTTGAAGTTGAAAAAAGCAAAAATCAGCTCTTGGTATCTGTACGATTTGCTACCAATAATAGCTTGCGTTCTAACTTTTATCTTTTATTAAAAGAATTAGAAATACCTAAAATGGGGAGCTCCAATGAGATGACTATTCAAATTAACAACATATCTGATACTGAATTAGAACGGTTTTTAAAAAACGCCAAATTACCAATCTATGAAGCAATATGTACAGGCTATTTTACTACCTTGCCTGCTCATCTAAATATACTTTCTCAACAGGAAGAGCTTGAATATGATTTAGAAATAGATAATCAGTTTATTTTTATTAACGCATCTAAAAATGATAAATTTGCCCATATGATCATAAACAGAGAACAAATTTCCTTTAATATTATTAATATGGTAGGAGATGAGTATATATAAATGAAAAAAGAAATTATTATTGGAATAATTTTAGGCGGTTTTTCTTATCTTATATATATTGGTTATGATGTTTCTCCTTTAATTATATTGGGAGTATTAGGAGGAATGTTGTATTTTATTACTAAGAAGAAGGGATTAGTAAATGTTTCATCAAGTCAACAGGTTGTTAATAATATAAAATTTGGATTTGATGATATTGGTGGACTTGATACTCCTAAGCAGGAGCTTAAAGAAGCACTAGAATTTTTAATTAAATCAAATACCACTACTAAAATGGGAATTAGACCAATAAAAGGTATTCTTTTGTCGGGACCACCCGGAACTGGCAAGACGTTGTTAGCGAAAGCTGCTGCCGGATATTCCGATGCTACCTTTATAGCAACATCGGGTAGTGATTTTATTGAAATGTATGCTGGAGTCGGTGCGCAAAGAGTAAGAAGTTTATTTCATAAAGCAAGAGATCTTTCTAAAAAACAAAAGAAGCATACGGCAATAATTTTTATTGATGAGATTGAAGTTTTAGGGGGAAAACGAGGAATTAATTCAAGCCATCATGAATATGATCAAACCTTAAATCAATTGTTAGTTGAAATGGATGGATTAAATACACATAAGGACATCCAAATATTGCTTATTGCTGCAACCAACAGACCTGATTTATTGGATTCAGCAATTTTGCGTCCGGGTCGTTTTGATCGTCAAGTAAAGGTGGATTTACCGGATAAGGAAACACGCAAAATTATTCTTGAGCTTAATTGTAAAAATAAGCCCTTAGATAATAATGTTAATATTGAGGAGATTGCCAGTTGTACTTATGGCTTTTCTGGGGCACATATAGAAAGTGTAGCGAATGAAGCTGCAATACTTGCCTTAAGAGAAAACTGCTCTAAAATTACTCAAGTGCATCTTCAAGAAGCGGTAGATAAAGTAATTTTGGGTGAAAAATTGTCAAATATTAAAAAAAGCAAAGAAATATTACACAGAGTTTCTATACATGAATCTGGTCATGCTATTATTAGTGAAATATTAAATCCTGGTTCAGTTGAACAAATTACTGTTACCTCACGTGGAAATGCTTTGGGGTTTGTACGTCATTCTCAAAAAGAAGAACAAATTCTATATACAAAATCTGTACTTGAGAAAGAAATTATGATATTATTAGCAGGTTCTCTCAGTGAAAAATTGTTTTTAGCAGAAAGAAGTACGGGAGCTACTAATGATTTTCAGCATGCTATGCAGTTGGCACAAAAAATAATTACTGCAGGTATTTCAAGATTGGGTGTAATCTCCACAGAAGTTCTTCCTAAAGCTGAGTATTACAAAGTTTGTTGCGAAATAATCGCAGAATCAGAAAAACATACAAAAGATATGTTGGTGGCTAATGAAGAATTGGTTATTAAATTGTCGGATGCTCTTGAAAAAAAAGAAAAAATAAGTAGAGCTGAGCTACGAGGTATTATAAATTGAGAAAAAAGCAAACTATTATTAAGCTATTTGAATGAATTATTATAGGAAAACATGCAACAAAATACATTGTTGCATGTTCTTATTTGATTTATCCTATATTATTTTGTAAAATAGAAGATGTAGGAAAAGGAAGGTGAATAAAAAGATGCAACCTAATTACATGGATAGTATTGCTCAATTATTGGTAAAGAATAACATGACGATAAGCACAGCGGAATCTTGTACCGGTGGAATGCTGGCGCAACAACTAACCGTTATACCGGGTTCTTCAAAATATTATCTTGGTTCAATTATTGCGTATGATAATAAAATTAAAGTTGAACTGCTAGGTGTATCTACAAATCTTCTTGAAAAGTATGGGGCTGTGAGTAAAGAAGTGGGTATTGAGATGGCAAAAAGAATTAGAATACTTACAGGTAGTGATCTTGGTGTTGGTATTACAGGTTTAGCTGGACCGGGAGGGGGGTCAATTAAAAAACCGATAGGTCTTGTTTATGTAGCTTTAGATACGCCGTATGGTTGTAATTGTATAAAAAGTGATTTTAATGGCGATAGAGAAACAATACGCAACAAGAGTTCATTATATGCCCAATATTTAGTATGGAAGTACCTTCAAAGTATTGAAGTTTAGTAATAATAGTTTCATTGTGTTTATTTGTATCTTGGTAATTTGAAAGGAGAAAAAATGCAGAAATATTTTGGTGATTTATTAATTAGTAAGGAAATAGCTAAAGCTATTTCAGATATGGGGTTTGAAGAACCAACGCCAATTCAAGAACAGGTTATTCCAACCATATTAGAAGGTAGAGACGTTATTGGTCAAGCTCAAACAGGAACAGGAAAAACGGCTGCTTATGGTATCCCTTTATTGGACAAAGTTAATCTAAAAATATCTAAAGTACAAGCTATTATTTTAGCACCAACGCGTGAGCTTGCTATTCAGGTAGCTGGTGAGATCACGAAGATTGGACATTATAAAAAAATAAAAGTTCTTCCTATTTATGGAGGACAACCTATTGATAGACAAATACGCTCTCTTCGGATGGGAGTACATGTGGTTATTGGAACACCTGGTAGAATTCTTGATCATTTAAAAAGGAAAACCTTAGATCTTTCCAATGCGAACCTTGTTGTACTTGATGAAGCTGATGAAATGCTTGATATGGGATTTGTTGAAGATATAGAGTCTATTCTTCAAAATACCCCGGAACAAAGGCAAACTTTACTTTTTTCTGCTACGATGCCACAAGTTATAAGAAAACTAGCAAAAAAATATTTAAAGGATCCTTATTATGTTAGTGTTAATAAGGAAAAATTAACTGTACCACAAATTGAACAATGTTATTACGAAATTGCTAAAGTTTCTAAAGTTGATGCGCTTTGTAGAATCCTTGATTATGAAAATTATGAATCTGTAATTGTATTTTGTCGCACAAAGCGTGGTGTGGATGAACTGGTAGCGAATTTACAAACACGAGGATATTTTGCGGAAGGACTTCATGGAGACTTGACACAAGCACAGAGAGACAAAACAATGCGCTTATTTAGAAAAGGGGATGTAGAACTACTGGTCGCAACTGATGTAGCGGCGAGGGGACTTGATATACAGAGCGTAAGTCATGTTGTTAATTATGATATACCACAAGATCCGGAGGCCTACGTACATAGAATAGGGAGGACGGGTAGAGCTGGCAAAGAAGGGAAGGCTCTCACTTTTATAGTGCCTCAAGAATATCGCCATCTAAGAATGATCGAAAAACTTATAAATACAAAAATTGTTAAAGGAGATCTTCCAACATTTCAAGAAGTAATTGAACAACAGAAAGAATCCATTTATACAAAAATGACGGATGTAATTAAAGAAGGCAATTTAGACACATATGAATGTATTGCCAAAAGATTAATGAAGGAGCATGATCCTTTAATAGTAACATCTGCAGCTTTAAAACAAGCATATTCACAATCTTGGACTGAAAGTGTTGATATGGATTCTAAAGGAAGCTTTGGTAATACAGGAGCTAAACAAGGAATGGTCAGATTATTTTTTACGATTGGTCGTTTACAAAATCTCTATCCACGAGATCTCATAAAATTTATTAATGAAGAAACAGGTATACAGCAAAATGTCATTGGTAGCATCAATATATTTGATAAATTTTCTTTTGTAGAAGTACCGGAGGATGTTGCCTATAGGGTTATTTATACTATGGATAGAACAAATTTTAAGGGAAAAAGGATTTCGGTGCAGCTAGCAAAACCTAAATAGTACAAGGTATTTATTTATACAAATAGCTAATCGTCGCTAAGACTTCCACTTTAAAATAGGAAAGGGGACACACCTGTTAAATTATTAGTAAAGTCAAGGGACAGGAATGTCCCCAATTGATGGGAGTATTAGCGACGTCAAGCTTAGTTTTGCACGCGATAGGTACTAACAACCAATTTTATATGTATTACTGGTGTGTAAATAAACATCGCATAATTATTGTGATTGACATACTCTCTCAGTTTATTTATAATGTGCATATCGAACAAATGTTTTGTGTGGGGAGTGGTTTTGTGTCAGATAAAAAGAAAGCTTTAGAAATGGCGTTATCCTCAATTGAAAAACAATTCGGCAAGGGTTCTATTATGAGGCTTGGTGAATCCGGAGTTAGATTTCGAGTTGATGTAATTCCTACGGGTATTTTGACTCTTGATATGGCATTAGGAGTTGGTGGAGTTCCCCGAGGCAGAGTAATTGAAATTTTTGGGCCAGAGTCTTCAGGTAAAACAACAGTAGCTCTTCATATTATTGCAGAAGCTCAAAAGGCGGGAGGTATTGCTGCTTTTATAGATGCAGAACATGCTCTTGATCCTGTTTATGCGAAAAAGTTAGGTGTAGATACTGATAATTTATTAATTTCTCAACCTGATACAGGAGAACAAGCATTAGAAATTGCTGAGGCATTAGTAAGAAGTGGAGCTATTGATGTTGTCGTTATTGATTCCGTAGCAGCACTTGTGCCACGTGCTGAAATTGAAGGAGAAATGGGTGATTCTCACGTTGGATTACAAGCTCGTTTGATGTCTCAAGCTCTTCGTAAGCTTACAGGTATTATAAGTAAATCAAATACTACATGTATTTTTATTAATCAATTACGTGAAAAAGTGGGTATAATGTTTGGGAATCCAGAGACAACACCTGGAGGTAGAGCATTAAAGTTTTATTCGTCAGTAAGACTTGATGTAAGAAAATCCGAAGCAATTAAACAAGGTACCGATGTGATAGGAACCCATACAAGAATTAAGGTGGTTAAAAACAAAATTGCTCCACCTTTTAAACTGGCTGAATTTGATATTATGTATGGTGAAGGGGTATCTCGTGAAGGATGTATTATAGACATTGCCGTAGAACTGGATATAATAAACAAAAGTGGTACATGGTATTCGTATAATGATAACCGATTAGGACAAGGACGTGAAAATTCTAAACAATATCTTAAGAATAATCCTATTATTAAAAATGAAATTGAAGATAAAGTGCGGCAATCTTTTGTGCCTAATGATTCCAAAGAGATACCTTTGGAAGAGGTTTTAGATAAATAGATGGAAAAGAACCCATTATCCGTAGCATTAAAGAAACTATCATATCATTCCTATAGTAAAAAAGAGATGGAAAAACGTCTAATTATTTTAGAATACTCTAAAGAAGAGATAGCGGATGTAGTTGCTAAATTATTAGATTGGGGATATTTAAATGATAGTAAATTAGCTTTGTATTTTTACGAGTATTATACGAACATTAAACCATGTGGATATTTTTACATAAAAAACAAATTGATAGAAAAAGGAATCCCTCAAGAGATAATAGATAGTGTCTTGACTAATTATGATCAAGATGAAGAATATATTGTAGCAAAAAGAGTATCAGAAAACTTTTTAAAGAATAAGGAATATGATATGTCTTCTGTTACTATAAAGGAAAATTAG
>Ga0265294_10004405_pt1 | contig 17621 bp, 18 predicted proteins | sample MunlanPumphouse3_FD_192504 | JGI IMG/M metagenome (GOLD analysis project Ga0265294, IMG submission 192504) | Groundwater microbial communities from a municipal landfill in Southern Ontario, Canada - Pumphouse #3 | ecosystem: Environmental > Aquatic > Deep subsurface > Groundwater | place...
GACGTTGATTTAGCAATAGAGTTTGGAAATGGCTCAACTCTAAAGGGATTAAATAGAAGAATAGCAAAAGATCTTACAACTTTAAATATCTCTGATATGACGAGTTTAAAGAGTGTTATAGAAGAAATTTGTAAATAAAAAAGGATAATATATATATGAAAATAGCAATAATGGGTGCGATGCCAGAAGAGATAGCACCAATTTTAGAGAAATTAAAAGATTACAAAACAACAAACTATGCTGGAAATAAGTACTATGAAGCTACTTATAATGGCATTGAGTTAGTTATAGCATATAGTAAGATTGGAAAAGTCTTCTCAGCACTTACTGCGTCTACTATGATAGAGCATTTTGGAGCAGAAAAACTGCTTTTCTCAGGTGTAGCTGGTGCGGTATCACCTAAGTTAAAAGTAGGTGATTTGATAGTAGCTACAAAACTAGCTCAACACGATTTAGATATAACAGCTTTTGGGCATCCTTTTGGTTTTGTTCCTGAGGGAAGTGTTTTTGTTGAAGCTAATAAAGCTCTAATAGAGATGAGCAAACAAGTAGCTAAAGAGATGGGTAAAAGTGTAGTTGAGGGCATTATTGCAACTGGTGATCAGTTTGTTGCAAATGAAGAGAGAAAGAACTGGATAGGCTCAACTTTTGAAGCAGATGCTCTTGAGATGGAAGGTGGGAGTGTTGCAGTTGTTTGTGATGCTCTAGGAGTTGATTTTTTCATACTTCGCGCTATTAGCGATGCTGCTGATATGGATGCGAGTTTTTCTTTTGATGAATTTTTAGAGACTAGTGCTATAGAGAGTGCTGAGTTTGTTATGAAAATGGTAGATAAGATAGTTCTCTCATTAAATAAAAACTGATTTAATCTGATATGTCAATAATAATTTCTCAAAAAATCATGTCAAAACTGGGGCGTACAAATGCCGAGTTTGAGCTAATAGAAGAGGGTGATAAGATTTTAGTGGGTCTAAGCGGCGGAAAAGACTCACTTACTATGATTCATGCCCTAAAAGAGCAACAGAGACGCGCACCATTTAAGTTCGAGTTCTTAGCTGTAACGGTTGGCTATGGTATGGGAGAGAACTATGAAGCACTCATCGCACACTGCAAGGAGCATGAGATAGAGCATATCTTCCATGATACTAAAACTTATGATCTAGCCAAAGAGAAGATTAGAAAAAACTCATCCTTTTGTAGTTTTTTCTCAAGAATGAGAAGAGGTACACTCTATGGAGTTGCAGAGAAGTATGGCTGCAATAAATTAGCCCTAGGGCACCATATGGATGACGCGGCTGAGAGTTTTTTTATGAACTTTATCTACAATGGCCAGATGCGCTCACTTGCTCCAAAGTATAGGGCTGATAATGGTATCATTGTTATTCGCCCACTCATACAGATGCGCGAGAGACAACTAAGAGCCTTTGTTGAGTCTAATAATATTGCCGCTATTGGTGATGAAGCTTGTCCTGCCATGCGTTTTGACATAAAGATGCCACACGCTAGAGCAAACACAAAAGAGATGCTAAATAAGATGGAAAAAGAGTTTCCATCGCTTTTTACTTCTATGAATGCTGCATTTAAAAATATTTCAGTGGATAGTTTTTTTGTCAAAGAGAAGTTTAATATTTAGCTATTAGATTTTTTTCATCTTTTTCTATTTGAGATTTTTGACTACAAAGGGTATCATCTTTTAGATTTTGTAGAAATTCTAAAATATTTTTTTGATAAGCTAGAGTATCTATATCTCTGTTTATCTCTGTAAGAGGTTTTAGAGACTCTATATCTATTTTTTTTGCATATCGTGGGATGATTTTTAACTCTTTTTGGATGTGCGAAACTAGGGTGTCTATATCTAAGCTACTTATATCGTGTACTTTTTTTACCAGCTCCCTTGTAGTTAGAACTAAAAGATCTGCTCTATCTTGATCACCTTTGTATATATCTAGAGCTATTTTTTCTACAATGGTGTAGTTCTCTTCATCTGCATCTTCATTTGATGAGATAAGGAGTGCAAAAATTTTAGCACGAAACTCTAAAGAGCCATGATGATGAACAAAAAACTCACGAAAAGCACTGAAAAAGTGGTGCTTGAGCCGAAAACTAAGCTTCATTTCTATCCTTAGATAAGACTTAAAAACATTATATGTATGGTATTATACATTTTTGAATTTAAAATACAATTTTATAGGTGAAAAATGTGCTAAATGACAGTGATTATGAAATCTTAAAAAATTCTTTTGTAGAGTCACAAAGACTCTTTGACAAGTTGAGTATTGTGGCAAGTCAAGCTAAAGAGATCGAGTATGACCAAAGTGGTTTTTTTTATGAGGATGAAGAGAGAGTTCAAAGACATTGGTTGAAACTTAGTTCAAAAATCGTAGATGCACTCTCTAATAATCTGCAATCTTATAAAATTGAGCTTTTTAAAAATAAAAATCTAGAGATAAGAGAGCTAGTTATAAATCTTGTTAAAGATGGTGAGACTAGCAAAATCTTAGTTGATTATAGCAAAGATGATGCTATAAATATCATACAAATCAGTTAAGGAAAGTATAAAATGGGAAGAGCTTTTGAATATAGAAAAGCATCAAAGCTAAAGAGATGGGGAGCAATGTCAAAGTTGTTTCCAAAGTTAGGCAAAATTATCACAATAGCAGCAAAAGAGGGTGGTGGCGATCCTGATATGAATGCGAAGCTTCGTACAGCTATACTTAATGCGAAAGCTGAAAATATGCCAAAAGACAATATAGATGCAGCTATAAAAAGAGCAACTGCTAAAGATATTACAAATATGCTTGAAGTAAATTTTGAGGGTAAAGCACCTCATGGTGTCTTAATCTTTATAGAGTGTATGACAGATAACAATACTAGAACAGTTGCTAATATTAAAAATATACTAACTAAACATGGAGGTGAGTTACTAACAAATGGCTCACTAGAATTTATGTTTGATAGAAAATCAGTTATAGAGTTTGAGTTTAAAAATGATATGGATGTTGAAGAGTTAGAGCTTGAACTCATAGATGCAGGTTTAGAAGAGATAGAAGCTGAAGATGGAGTCTGTTTAGTTACAGGAGACTATACAAGCTTTGGAACTCTAACAGAAGCATTAGAAGAGATGAATATAGAGATTAAAAAAGCGAATCTTGAAAGAATGGCAAACTCGCCAATAAGCATAACAGATGAGCAACACGAAGAGATTGACAAGATTTTAGAAAAACTTGAAGATGATGAAGATGTGCATAGAGTTTTTACTAACCTTGCATAAATTTTATAAGGAGCAAACGCCTCTTATAATAGTTAGAACAACTGTTCTAGCTACCTCTTTATTATGTAGTATGGCATTAATTATCATACCTAAAAGCTACAATAAAAACTTTTTTTTTGAGAGAAAATAGCTGTAATGAATTATGTAGATGCTATTTACACGGATACTCTTGAAGTTAAACAATCAAAATTCATAGCTTACATCACTCCTTTTTCAGAATATGAAAAGACCTTAGAAGAGCTAAAACAAAAGCATCCAAAAGCTAGACATTTTGTAGTGGCTTTTAGATATCTAAATGAGTATGATCAAGTTGTAGAATACTCAAGTGATGATGGTGAACCAAAAGGAACCTCAGGCAGGCCCTCTCTTTTTGTGCTTCAAGGAGCTAAACTGATAAATACAGCAGTGATTATTGTTAGATACTTTGGTGGGACAAAACTAGGGCCAGGAGGACTTGTTCGTGCATATAGTGATGCTATAAACTTAAGTTTGCAAAAAGTCAAACTCTTAGAGTATAAAAAAGAAGAAGAGGTTGAGATACGCTTTGAATACTCAAATATTAGAATGGTTGAGTATGAGTGTGAAGAGTTAGGTATCGATATAGTTGAAAAAAGTTTTGACAACCAAACTCTATATAGACTAAAATCTTCTAAAGAGAGTATGGATCTGTTTTTGCAAAAAATGAATAGGCTAATAGAGATAGTTTAACCCCCAACAGCAGAACCCATTCCCCAAATAGGTAAGAAAATTCCAAGGGCTAGTAGCGTTACCATAGCGGCTATAATGATGAGCATTATTGGCTCAATTGCCTCAGAGAGACCATCTATAATAGCGTCAAACTTCATCTTATAAAACTCAGCAACCTTTTGCATCATTGCATCTAGAGTACCACTATCTTCTGCTGCTCTTACCATCTGTATAATCATATTTTCAAAGAGTTCTGTCTCTTTAAGCCCAGTATTTAGTGTGCCACCTTTTTCTACTGTTAATCTTACAGACGAGAGCTTTATTTTAAGTGCTAGATTGTCTATCATAGAGACGGATGTCTCTAGCGCCTCAGCTATTGGGATACCAGCACGAACAAGCTCTGAAAATACTAGAGTAAACCTACTAAGAGTAGAAAATACTATAATATTTTTTATAAGGTATATCCTAAGAAGTATTTTATGCCAAGCAAGTCTTATATTTTTATAGTTAGATAAGAGATATTTAAATATTATAAAAGATAAAACTAGACCAGCTATAAGGTATAGACCATAATTATTAAGTAGAGATTCTAGCTTTAGTAGTATCTGTGTTGGTAGAGGTAACTCTGTTTTTAGTTGTTCAAAGATATCTTTAAACTTTGGGACAACATAGGATATAAGGATTGTAAAAGCTATAGCCATAGCTATCATAACGTTTCTTGGATATGCCATCGCTTTTTTAAATTTGGTATAGTTTGCGCGTATCTCTTCTAGCATATTGGCGAGTGAATATAGTGCTTCGTCTAGATTACCAGTTTTTTCTCCGAGATGAACCATCGCTATAGTTAAACTTCCTAGCTCAAAATGAAAGTTTTTCATAGATGAAGAGAGTGAATGCCCAGAATTTATCTCATCTGCTAGCTTGCCAAAAACATAATTTAATGTTCCATCATCACTCGAAGAAGCTATCTCACTAAGTGAATCATGTATTGAGATGCTAGCATTTGTCATAACTGCTAACTGTCTAATAGCGGCGATAAGCGCATCTGGCTTGATTTTTCTTTTTTTTATATTTTGAGCAAAATTTGCTCTAAATCTCTTAAACTTCTCTTTTAGTGGTTCGTCCTTTTCTACAACTTTTATAACGATGCCAGAGTATTTTAACTTTACATTATTATTAGCTTCTTTTCTATCTTTAGCATACAATGGTATCTCTAATCTTTTGCCTTTAGTTAAAATAGTTGCTACAAAGTACTTCATCCTTTTGCTACCCTAAGTACCTCTTCAATGCTTGTAACTCCATCTAGTGCTTTTTGAATTCCATTTTCAAAGATACCTATGAAACCTTCATCTACAGCCTGTTGCAGCAGAACCTCTTTGGATGCGCCTTTAGCTATAAGAGATGATAGTTTATCCGTAATATTTAAAACTTCACAAATCATCTCTCTTCCCATATATCCAGTATCGTTACACTCTTTGCATCCTTCGCCTTTGTAAAAAATGTAGTTTTGCGGAAGGAATTCGCTTATGCCCTCAATGATAGATGCTGGAATTTTTTCAATCACCCTGCACTTAGTGCAAATTTTTCTAACTAGCCTTTGCGCTTGAATAGCAACCAATGCACCGCTTATAAGATAGTTCTCTATTCCCATATCAACCATACGTGGTATGGCGCTTATAGAGTCGTTTGTGTGGAGTGTAGAGATAACTAAGTGACCAGTAAGCGCAGCTTTGATGGCGATTTCTAGTGTCTCTTGGTCACGAATCTCACCTATCATAATTTTGTCTGGATCTTGTCTAAGTATAGATCTTAGTGCAACGCTAAAAGTTAAGCCGATTTTAGGATTTACTTGAACTTGTTGGATAAGGTTCATTCTGTACTCTACAGGATCTTCAACTGTAATAACTTTGTCTTCTACATTTCTAAGTTCATTTAAGGCACCATAAAGTGTTGTAGTCTTGCCACTTCCTGTTGGGCCAGTCACTAGGATGATGCCAAATGGTTCTTTAAGGCCTTTTAGGAGTTTGTTGTAGCTGAGCGAATCCATGCCAGCATCTTCTAATCTTACAAGAGCCTTTTCCTTATCAAGGATGCGCATAACAATGGATTCACCATAGAGAATAGGAAGCGTAGATATACGAAAATCATACTCTCTATCTCCAACATTGCTTGAAAAACGGCCATCTTGAGGTTTTCTCCTCTCTGCAATATCAAGATTTGCAAGTAGTTTTAGTCTAGAAGCTAGAGGAGGGTAGATATCTTTTTCAAAGATAAAAATTTCAGCTAGTTTACCATCTATACGACCCCGAACTACACAGTTCTTCTCAGTTGGTTCTATATGAACATCGCTTGCACGACTACGAATACAAGCTTTTAAGATAACATCTATAAGAAGTAAGATAGATGAGGCATCTTGCTCTTCTTCTATGGAACTAATGGAGTTAAGTTCATCTCTTATTTTTTTAACTAAATCTTTTATGCTATCTTTTAACTCTACTTTAAAGAGATAAGATTGAATCTGTTTTTTTGTAGCTGTAGCTATTTTTATGATTTTTCTTGGGAAGACTCTTTGAATAGCTTCTTGGGCTTCTATGTTTAAGGGATCATTAAAGGCTATAGTTATATACATCTCATCTTGAGAGACTGGGAGTGCTGTATATCTTTTAAGTTGTGCTATTGACACATTATTAGTAAGTTTGTAGTCCATATCTATAGAATCTAAGTCCAAGAAAGATAGCTCCATCTCACTAGAGAGTTTTTGCAAAACTTCTTTTTCACTTATATAGTCATAATTGTCAATGATTGAGAGTTCGTAAACACCATTTCTGATTTTTTCAACTATAAAACGAATAAGTCTATCCATAGTCATAAACCCAGATAGAGTAATATCTCTTAAAATTAAATCTGAACTCAAGCCTTTTGCTAGCAATCTATCAACCTGTGACTGCATTATAGAACCATTTGCAAGTAAGTCGTTTGTTATTCTGTCCATTATAATTTCACTTTACCAGTATGTGTGCGTTTTTAGAAGGAGTGTATCATAAAACTCTTCAATGACCATTTTTTTTAGTTCTTTATCATTTCTAATATATAGTTTATATTTTAATTTTTCATCTTCTTTATCAGCGAACCAGTAAACTTTTTTTTGTTCATGAATACCAAGTTCAACATAAAAATCAAATACTTTAGAGAGTACATAGTCAGTGGTGGGAAATCTTAAAAGTGATAAGTCCTTATTATCTATAAGTGCATGATATAGAAGTTTTTTTTGCATAAGTATGGTAGATAGATAAGCTGAATTAGCGCGAGCTTCACTTGAGAGTTTTAGCATAGCTATGGGCAAGGCTAGTCTATCTATATAGTCTGAATGAAGACAAGAAAAAGCGTATAGTGAAACGAAATCTTCATCTTGCTCTTTATATTTAAAATTAGCAAACCCCATGATGCAAGCTTCTTTATATTTTTTATCTTGATAAAGATTTAGCATATCCTGTTTTATTCCTGCATGCAAAGTAAGAGCTAAAAATACAAATAAAATTATTTTCATCGAAATTTTCCTCTTTCTATCTCTTCTAAGAGAGTTTTAGCTTGAGTTGATTTTGAATACTCAAAATAGCTCTTTAGTGTTTTTATAGCTTCATCCCTTCTGCCGAGTTTAACTAAAGACTTTGCAAATACTATCCAACTAGCCTCTATGTTATCGTTGATTCTGTTGGTGATTAAAGCATAGTTATATGACTGATGATAATTTTGCATCTCATAATATTTTTTAGCAATAAAGAGACTAAGTGCAGGATTGTTGTTTTTGCTAAATCTCTCTAAAACAAGGCTTAAATCATCTTGGGTATTTTGTCTTTGTATCTTTAGTGGATGGCTTTTATCGAGTTCTATTTCTTCAATAATAACTGGTTCTAACTCTTGTTTAGCCTCTTCTTGTTCAATCTCTTCTTGCTCAGTACTTTTTTTTCTTTGCTCTTTATTAATAACTCTTTGAAACCTTACCTCACTCGGGCTATCTTTTATGTTTGACATAAAGTTTAGAGATGGAGTAAGAATAAGAGTTTCATTTTTTTCAACATTTTCTTTTTTTATGACTTCTTCTTTAGGTGTTGTTTTTGCTTGCTCTATCTGAGTTTGAATAGTTTTTTGGTTGTGCTGTGCTTTGTTACTCTTAAACATATCAGAGCTTTTAACAAATAAGATAACTATTAAAATTACACATAAACTTACAAATGCGACAATATAGGGCATAAAAATTTTTAGCTTATAGAGCCTATATTTTTTTTCTAAATCATATACATTAAGCATCTATAAGGCCTGTATGGATTGCTGACATCTCTATGATTTTTTTTGACACTTCATCTGTTTTTATACTATTTGGAGAGTTTTGTATATACCATGAATATATATCAAAAAGAGTATATAGAAGTTTGTTAGTCTCTCTATAGTTTCCTTTTGTAAGTTTATATATCAAGTTTACGCTACTTTGACTAAACATATTTGCAGTGTCATAACAGCCTGCTTTGATTAGTTTTTTTTGTATGTAAATTTTGAGTTCATTGCCTAGAGCGTTACCCAACTCTATAGTCTCCCAAATCCTAGTTTTGAAATGCTCTTTTGCAATAAGATCTTCTTTGTTTGTTTTGTGCAGAGTTATAACAAACTTTACGCTTCTTGTGTCTGAGAGAAGCCTTATTTTCTCCATCATAACATCAGAATATAGTTGAGCCTCATCTAAAAGTACCAGTGGTACTTCTAAATCTTCAACACTATTGTTTTTAACTATATTCATAAATTGCGTAAAGTTTAACTCTCCTTTGTGCTCTATATCAAAAATATCTTGCGCAAGAGATTTAAAAAATTCACTCTCATCAAGGATAGGAGTTTGATATATAATTACTTTTTGTGAAGCTGATAAATCATAATAGAGTTTGTTTAAAAACATACTCTTACCAGTGCCTGGTTTACCATACAAAAGCACCATTTTAAGAGGCTTTTTAACTGAACTCTTTAGAGATTGATATATTGATGAGACACGGTCTAGCTGTACATAGTCTTTTGAATCAACAGAGTCAAGAAAAACGTCCTTAGAATTTTCAAAGATATTATTTTTCATCTTGATCTTTAACCACTTGAACTTTCTTAGACTTTATCTCGCCTTTTAAATCTGTTGAGATAGATAGATTTTTTATACCAGCGACAGCGTCAGAAATACCCTCGTAGCCTAGATCACTAAGAGAGAGGACATTGTTAGCCCTATCTATGATATGAGGTTCAATAACAATTACAAGTTCTTGAACCTGTTTTGTTGTCTCTTCATATTTAAAAAGGTAGTTCAAACCTGGAATATCACCTAAGAGTGGGACTTTATTGGATTTTTGTATATTTTTTGAGTTAATTAAACCACCTAAAATAATTCTATTTCCATCCTTTACTGTCACAACAGATGAAAGCTGGCGACGACTAAGGTCGGGAGGCATTTGTCTATCTTCTGAAGTATTTTGTGACAAGTCTTGTGAAGTTTCAGATAGTGATGGATTTATCTTTAGTGTTATAGTCTTGTCATCAGCAATTTCTGGAGTGATATCTAAGAGTACCCCTGCAAAAACAGATTGAATAGTGTCGTTTTGAGTTGTAGCTGCTACTCCACCGCCTGAGCCTTGTTGGTTTGTTTCAGATTTAATTTTGTAAAAATACTCAGTCCCTGCAGTGATTAGCGCAGGTTGGTTATTAAGGGTTAAGACTTTTGGGTTTGATATAGATACAACATCACCTTGCGTTTGTAAAAATTTTATTACTTCATTTAGGCTACCACCAGCTTTAATTGTAAGAAGATTCGCATTATTTGCAGTCTGAGCCCCGACTTTAGTTATTCCTTTCTCATCCCATTCAAGAACATTTCCTTTGGAGATATAGTTAGTAGAGAGCTCAAGGTTTTGAAGTTTATAAAGCTGTTGCCAATCAACTCCAGTACTCTTTCCTTCTTCCATTGTAACAGATAGGAGTTGTACATCTATAAGGACTTGTAGCTGAACTTTGTCTTGAAGTTTTTTTAGGTATTTTTCAAGTCTATGCATCTGTTTAACAGTAGCGGTAATAGTGATAAGTCCAGCATTTTTGTTAATAATAGGAGCATCTGCTTGATATAGATCTTGAGGTCTGTTAATAACTCTTTGAAGTTCTAAATCAAGCTCTTCCCAAAACTTTACTTCATCAGTAGATTCGATTTTGATTCCTGACTCTGTTGTGGGATTACCATCTGTAGAAGTATTAGAATTAGCTCCAGCTCTTGTTGTGCTGTTTGCAGAGGTGCTTGTAGCAGATGACGAACTAAGAGTTATGTTAGTGCTTCCACTTCCTTTTCTTTGTGAGAGAATATAATCTATACCAAAAACTTTTGTATTTAAATATGAAATTTTTAAGATGCTATTTTGTAGTTCATAGTAAAGGTTATTCTCTTTTAAAATGATATTTAACACTTCATCTATAGTCAGGTTTTTAAGGTGGGTTTTGTTTAGCTTAGTCTCTAAAAAATTTTGGGCATGAGGGTCAGTAACTATAACGCTAAATTCGCATTCATCACTAAGTTGTTCTATAAAATCTATAATTTTTGTATCTTTTGTAGAACTTATACTAAAGAGTTCATAGGAACAATTTGCATAGGAACTACTTGACAGAAGAAGTGTAAGAAGTGATAAGGTAACTATTTTATTTATAAATTTCATTCTCTAATCCTAGTTTATTTGAATTTTAGATTTTTGTTTTGCTCGCTTGTAGTAAGGACTAACTTTTCTTTGCCTTTTGTTAGGACTACGCTCGTTCTTGTGATGCTAGATATTATAAAATCTGCTACATATTGGTTTACTCTATACCACTCTCCATTTATAAGTGCAGAGTTGTTTATGATAGCACTGAGTTTCATAGTGAGGGGTGTTTGTTTTACATCATTATTTGTGCTTAGAATTTGCTTTATAATATTTTTTTGTTTTACAGCAGTAGAGATTTTCACACTCTTATTTTTTGTAGAATCTTTTTTAAAAAATAAAAAGGGGTCTTCTGTTTTCATAATCTGTGAATCATCTATACCTACTCTTGCTGGCTTTATAGCATCTATTTGTGTATCAACCCATGAGAGCTCATTGGCACTATAAGTAGTCTGTAAAAACAGGAGAGATGCTATGATGATTTTACATATTTTCATTAGTATGTAATCCCCCAAACTGAAATTGATAGGTTAGTATCTAGTCTCTCATTTGATTTTATTACTAAGTTGTGGATATCTACTACTAGCTCGCTCTGCTCTAGTGAATTTATAAACTTGAGCGTATCTTTATAGTTGGAAGTTGTGGTTAGATTGATATCTAATATATGTCCAAAAGCTCTATCCGTATTTGCATATTCGTTTGTAAAATCTATGATTTTAACACCATATTTCTTAGCGTTAGTAGAGATAGAGTGCAGATACTCACCCCAGACTTTCTCATCATAAATAAGTGAAGAGATAGTTCCTATCTTGGTCTTTATATAAGCGTTGTTCTCTTTGTGTATTTTAAGAGTACTATCTAATTTGTTTATCTCAAGATCTAAGTTAAGAATTTTATTCTCAGGGTTTGCCTCTAAGTAAGCTTCATCGGCAGATATTTTAGAAGAGAGTTGGTTTATCTGCATATTTTTTTCTGTAAATGCAGCCTCAGAACTATCCCAAAAGAGAAGATAAGAAAACGTAAAAATGACACCAAAAATCATAATATATGTCATATAGATATCTTTTTTACTCTTATTTTTAAATGAAGCATCCATGTTTTGTAAAAAATCTTCGGTAATTATTTTCATAATATAAGCACCTTTAATTCACTAAAATATTGATTAGGCTCATTTTTTAGCTCTATGCGTCTTAGAGAAAAATCATATTTTCCCTCATAAGCTTTTGTCAAATACTCTATCATTTGAGTGATTTCTTTATCTTTTTTAGAAAGTAAATTTAGTGTAAATGTTTTTTTATCTTTATCTTCATCGTAAGCAATAGAGTTCACTTTTATTGTAAATTTATTTAAATCCTTTGTAAACATTGTTAGGAGTTTTGCCTTCATAGGGTAGTTTACTTTAACGTCATGGATCTTTATAAGGGTGGCCTTCTTTTGTGCATAATCTTCTTGTTCTTTATCTAAAAGAGCAGAAAGGTTTGTTTTATCTGCTTCTTTATTTTTGATAATTGCCTCTCTTGTAATCTTCATATTGTGAAGTTCTGTGTACTCTGCATATAATAATTCATATTGTAAATTTTGTGCATAAGCTAAGCTCCAATATGTAAAAGGGTATAAAAAGGCAATAACAAAAGAAGCTGCACAGAAGATAAATAATTTACCACTCTGTCTTTGCATAAATTTTGGAGGTCTATGAAATGTAGTAAAGTTGCAGTTATACCGCTCCTCTTTTGATAGAGTTGTATATAGATGCATCAAAAAATGGAGTTGATCTATGTAGCTGTCGTCACTTTTAAAAATATAATTAAAATCATAACTACTAGACTTAACACCGAGTTCTACCTCGCTCATCTCATCTAATTTTGTGATAGTCTGCATTTGTAGATCTATATAAATATGCTCTATTTTTTTTAAATCATAGGCTCTTTTTACATAAGTCAATATATCATTAATATGTGCAAATATCTCTTTATAGAGTTTTATGAAATACTCTTTAAAATCGCTCTGCGTATCTTTTAGGCTAGAGTTGCTAAGAAAATCGATAAAATCTTCATACAAAACCCTCTCACCATAGAGTTCACAAAATCTCTCATGCATTTGTAAAAAAGAAAAATTTATAGATTTAGTATATAAAAACTCTTTCTCACGATATATTGTGATAGAAGCATCGTTTTCTTGAAAATATATAAAAGCATCTACACCATTAGACTCTATGATGTTTTTTTGGTAGAGGGATTTAAGTAGTAAAGGAGAAGGAATAATGGTGTCAATATATTTTATTTTTGAGACAACATTAGCAAATGTTTTCTTGAGTTCGCTCGGGTCAACTATAAAGACAAGAAAGTTATTGTTATTTTCATTAGGTGAGTTAAATGTTTCTATGAACTCTATCTGATAGTTGAGTGCTTGGTCTAAGGCTAGTTCATCATAAACTTTGTTATATATTGCATCATAAATATCTTCATCTGGTATATTCTTAGATATAGATATTTGTGATGTTATAAAATTTTTAGTATTTAGGTATGAAATTGCATATTGATCTTTATCATATTTTGGTGAGTTGTTTTTAAAAAGGAATTTTGAAGAACCACTAAAGTAACTCTCTTTATGTGGGTTAACAGAAATCACACTTGAAAAAGGGTGTTTTGCTTTTTTCTTCATTAATTTACATCCTATTTAAAATAAGCCTTTGCCATAGCGTAAAATTTACCATCTTTGTAAAATTCCACCCTATACAGTTTTTGACTTTTATCAACAGAAAAGTTTTTATCTAGGTTTTTTAGATTTATATCAACTCCAGTTTCACTAGGAGCGTTTGATCTATATCCTATGACATTTACACGGAACTTATCACTGTCAACTATATTAAAATCATCTGTTACGATAAAAGTTGAGGTAAATTCAACAGAATCTAATTTACCATCTATAATAACATCAAATTTTTTATCATTATTTTCTACAATATCAAAATATTGAGGTCTTAATGTTGTTACTGTTTTATTGCCAATACAAACAACAAAACCACTATTTGTTTTCTTTATGCTACCAAGCGGATGAGAAAACTTAAATATATTACCGGATAATTTTAGCGGAACATAACTTAAGTAAGGTTTTATATTATGCAAATTTAATGAAATATTGTTATTTATGTTTAAAACCCCATAATCTGATAATATTTTATCAAGTTCTTTTTCATTAAGTTCAAACTCTCTCTCATACTCAATCTCCATAATCTTCATAAACTCTTCTATGGCAAGAAGTTGATAAAATACTTTTTGAGCTAGAGTAGGGAGATGCTTACTTGTTTCTATGGCAAAGGCCGGTTTGTTATTTGTAACTGCAAAGTATGTAAGTGAGAGCTGCATAGCCTCATCTTCAAACTTTGTGTTTGTATTTCTAACACCAAGGGTATGGTGTTGTTTTATAAGCTTTTTGTTTATGTTTGTTGTAACAATAGAAGCTATAGAGTCTAGATGCCCAAACTCTTGTTCTTGTTGGAGTCTATTTTGGTCTATTACACAGGTTTGTCCCCATGCATTTGGGTTAAAAATATTTCCTTGATGCTCTTTTCTATAAAAACCATTTCCATCATGAAGATTTAAAACCAAAGAGATGTTCTCTTGTAAAATGATTTTTTTAATCTCTTCTACTCTCTTTTTGTCCTTATCACTATCTTTTACAAAGGAGAACTTTCTATTCATATCTCCATATATGCCTCTTTTATCTGCTTGAATACTGAGCTTATTTAAATCAGGGACTATCCAGAGATTTTTAGAGAGTATCTTATAGTGAGATGCCAAAACTGAAGCTGCAAAGTATCCACCAGGTTCATCTCCGTGGATGCCGCCTATAACAAGGAGTGTTGTATTTGAGTCACTATTTTGCTTTTTTATAAGTTGAACCTCTGCAGATGCGTAGAGGGAAAGATGCAATAGTAGAAAAAAAGATATAAATAATTTGTTATATATCATTTTATTTTTCTGTTAAAATTTTCATCTTGTCAGATTCATCAAGTCTTATAATTAGCGTTTTATCTCCATTAAACTCAAAAGTATCAGATTTGTAGTTTTCATAAAAAGTTATCTGATAAACATCTTTAGTATTAGGATATGGAATAACATCTATATCTTTAAAGATAATTGTTTTTTTCTCTATCTTTTTAAATACTCTTGTTTTGTACTTTTTAAATTTATCAAAATCCATACCATCAAATCTTACAAAATCTTGTGCATAAAAACTAAGATAGGCATCTATATCATCATATAGCCAGCTATATCTCCAGCTATAAAGCTCAGATAAGATTGAAGACAAGACCTCTCTTGAGATATTTTGTTTGACTTCATCGCCATTTATTATAAGGAGGGTATTTTGCACATCAATATTTTCACTTAGAGCTTCTATACTAGGATTATCTATAGCTATACAGCCTTGAGTGAACTCATCTCTCTCTTGTTCAGTAGGAAGACCATGTATCCAGATGCCATGCCCATTTTTTCCTCTATACTTATCATACTCGTTTGGATATGAAGTAACAAATGCAAGAGGCCCATAAAATGAGTTAAGTTTATTTTCTTTTGTGAGTTTTTTGGTTATTTTATAAACACCAATAGGGGTTTTTAAGTCTCCCTCTTTAATCTTGTCGCCTTTTTCTTTTCCTGTATATGCGTTGTATTTTTTTTTCAACTGATATGTATTGTTCGCATCTTTTGAGTACAGAGCTAAAGTTGATAAGTCTTTATTGCAAGTTAAAATATTTTTATGTGATTCTATATAACCAAAAGTAGTGTCATTTTTTTGTAGATGCCCATTCCAGTAAACTTTGCTTGTAAGTTCTAAATCCATATGTTTTTCAATTCTCTCAATTCCATTTAAACGGTAGTTTGTGAGGACATCACTAGCAAATATAGAGATGCTAACGAGTAGAAAAAAAACTATTTTCATGATATATATCCTATTTCTTCAAGATAAGATTTGTCTTTAGACCAACCTTTTTTTACCATAACTTCTAGGTTTAAGTATGTTTTTTTACCACTGAGACGTTCTATCTTCTCTCTAGCTGAGGAAGATATTCGCTTGATGGAACTTCCAGCTTTTCCAATGATGATGCCTTTTTGTGACTCTTTTTCTATTATGATGGTAGCATGGATGCTATCGAGTCCTTTTTCTTCTTTTATAGAGTCTATTAAAACATCGGACTCATAAGGAATCTCATCACTTACATTGTCAAAAATTGCTTCTCTTATAAAGCCTGCATAGATATCTCGCACAAGTTCACTTGTTAAATCATTTGGGTCAAAAAGAAATGGTGACTCTGGGAGGTTTTTAGAGATAACTTTTAAGAGATCTTCATGGCCCACTTTTTTAGAGATGCTCATAGGTATCAAAGCTTCAAACTGATCTCCATACTGGTTGTAAGAGTCTATCTTTTTAAAGAGTTTTATCTGATTTACTTGATCAATCTTACTAAGAACTACTATGTGCTTAACCCTAGAATTATTAAGTTTTAAAAACTTTTCATAGTGCTCTAGTGAGTCAGTTACAGGAGCAAGATAGACGATAAGATCACAATCACCCATAGCTTTAAGCGCCTCATCGAGCATAAACTGGTTTAGAATCTTCTCTCTCTCATGGATGCCAGGAGTGTCAACAAAGATGATTTGAGTATCGCCATGCATAACTATTGCGTTTGAGCGTTTTCTTGTAGCATTGGCTTTTTGACTGACCATAGCTATGTTTTCACCAAGAAGTGAGTTCATTAGTGTACTTTTTCCAGCATTTGGACGCCCGATGAGAGAAACAAAACCTGCTTTTGTCATTTCTTTATTACCTTTAGTAAAATAATCTTTTATGATTATAGTATATAACGAGACAGATTGTCATCTTCGACAATAAGATCTAGTTTTTCATGTATAAGTTCGCTCTTTATTACAAACTCTTTGCCTACGAACTCATCAGCGTTAAAGCTAACATCTTCTAAAACTCTTTCTAAAACTGTATGAAGGCGTCTAGCCCCTATATCTTCAGTTAACTCATTTGCACGATGCGAGAGTTTAGCTATTGCTCTTATAGCATCGTCTTCAAAAATAAGCTCTACGCCCTCTACGCTCAGAAGTGCCTGGTACTGCTTTAAAAGCGAGTTATGAGTTTGAGTAAGTATCTTATAAAGAGTCTCCTCAGTCAGAGACTCAAGCTCAACTCTTAATGGAAATCTACCTTGAAGTTCAGGTATGAGATCACTCGGTTTTGTTGTATGAAAAGCACCTGCGGCTATGAAAAGAATATGGTCGGTATTTATTACTCCATACTTAGTTGTCACGCTACTTCCCTCAACTATAGGGAGCAAATCTCTTTGAACTCCCTCTTTGCTTGGATCATTTCTGCCTTGAGCTTTTGAACTAACAGTGATTTTATCTATCTCATCTAAAAAAATGATGCCACCATCTTCGGCTCTCTTTAGTGCTTCTGTATTGATGCTATTCATATCTAGAAGTTTGTGACTAGCTTCTGCTCTTAAAACTCTCTTCGCATCTCTTACACTTAGCTCTTTTTTTCTATCTTCTTTGTTCATGGATTCAAAGATTTTAGAGAAGGATTCTTGGACTTTTGCCATCTCAGGCGGAAGATTTGTATCGCTAAATTCAACATGAATCTTGTCAACTTCTAGTTCTATGATTTTATCGTCCATCTCGCCATCATTGACTCGTCTCTCCATCACTTCTAAAAGTCTTTGGTAGTCATCTTTTTTACTCTCACTTGCACCATCAGGAAGTGGAGGGAGAAGTTTTTCTACTATTTTATTTAGTATATAGTTGTCTATCTTCTCTTGGTTTTGCTCTTCTTTTTCTTCTTTTACAATAGCGATAGAAGCGATAACCAAATCTCGAATCATAGACTCAACATCACGACCCACAAAACCAACTTCAGTATATTTGCTAGCTTCAACTTTGATAAAAGGAACT
>Ga0265294_10004406_pt1 | contig 17618 bp, 37 predicted proteins | sample MunlanPumphouse3_FD_192504 | JGI IMG/M metagenome (GOLD analysis project Ga0265294, IMG submission 192504) | Groundwater microbial communities from a municipal landfill in Southern Ontario, Canada - Pumphouse #3 | ecosystem: Environmental > Aquatic > Deep subsurface > Groundwater | place...
ACACTGTGAGGAACCGATTGTGGTGTAGCAATTACCGCCAACCACAACAGCATATATGATTCGTTTGAAAAATGAATTATATATTGAGTTATGAAACGTAAAAAAAATAAAACTATGATAAAACAAAAATTAGCCTTCACAAACAAAGGCTTCGGACTTGTAAGGAAAACTTACAAGTTGAAAAAAATCTTCGGAATTCGTTACTGGAAGAAAATCAGAAACGATTTTGAACGTAGAAGTGTTCACATAAATAGTAAAGGTAATGTATTTATTAATATAAAATTATAATTATGAATAAGAGAGAAAAACTAAGAAGTTTGAAAGTGGGGGAAGTGTTCCTACCTCCCGAAAAAGAGAAAAAAAATGGTCAGCAACTATCGGACAAATGAACCTTTCCGGGAATGAAAAGTTTGTGAGTGTACCGGCTTATAAGAGAGTAAAATGAACAGATTAATATTAAAGACAGCACTGTTTGAGGGTATTTTGAGAATTTACAAAACTCAATTGTGGCACGAAATGAAACTGCAACAGTTGGAAAAGTTAAGTAAATTACAACCTGAAACGACTAAACAGAAACGAGAGATTGAAAAGAACGTTAAATCTGCACAAAAAGATTTCAATGAGCGAATAAAACGTGCAGAAAAGTACAATAGCGAGGTATTAAACGAATGCGACAATATTAAGCATTTAGAGACATTCATTGATACAAGTATAGACTTGTACTCTGACGTTACCGATACTATCTTAAACGTACTCTCTGATATGAACAGCTCGAAAAAACTTCACGCTGCTATACTCGAAGAATCGGAAGACGGGGTATTATTTCACAAAGGGAAAAGGTATAAGATACATGATTGATATTTTATAACGGTTTGGCTATGCACCGTATGAAGCATAGCGGAATATGGGGTATAGGTGTTGTTACCCACCTGTACCGATTTGATAACGAAAAACTTTAATTGAAAATGAAAACTTTTGTCTTGACTGTTTCAAAGCAGTTTCCTAAAACACATAATAGAGCTGGACAAACTACTGGCTTTGTTGAGAACATTAGAAGGTTATTTACTCCTGAATGTAAAAAGATACACACTATACGCTCTAATTATGAGTTGTGGCACAAACGAGCAAAAGAGATTAACGAGGGCAAAGCAATACTATCAATTAGATATTGGTCTGAAATGCCTTACCGTTCAAAACAGGTTGAGATATGCCGACTTGAGAAAGTAGGCGTAGAAAAACTTGAACAACCTGACAACTTTGTATTTGCTCCAATAGAGGGGAAATCTATTGATTGGGAAGTGGTGGCAAAAAATGACGGTTTAAGTTTTGAGGACTTTTTCGAGTGGTTTAAGTCAAGACAAAAAGAACCTATGGCTGTTCTTCATTTTACCGACTTTAGGTATGGTGGGTAACAAAAATATATGATTCGTTTTGAGTTATGAAACGTAAAAAAATAAAACTATGAATAAACAAATAGCAATAATAGGAGCAGGGAGCCATGGTAAAGCAGCAGCCGAGCAATGTTTTTTACACATTGTTGGCGGTATGTTGCGGTTTATTAATGTATTACGCCAAACAGATAGATACATTGAGATGATTTATATGAATGGTGCGTGTTATCAATTTCACTTGCTTTTAAAGACATTTTTTCCTGAATCGAAACCATACATAAGTAAAGAGAAAGACCACGTGATAACTAAATATGAAGGCAGGTATTATGATATTACAGGCGAGGTATCTGGAAATTGGTACACTCCAATGACAGAAAGTGAAATTGATATGGCAAGTGGGTGGAGCTTCCATCGAACTATGGTAATACAGATTGGCGAATGCCCACACTGTGAGGAACCGATTGTGGTGTAGCAATTACCGCCAACCACAACAGCATATATGATTCGTTTGAAAAATGAATTATATATTGAGTTATGAAACGGAAAAAATAAAAAGGCTTAGCACTATTTGTGTTGAGCCTTTTTTTTATGATTAAATCTTAATTAAAAAATAGTTTTGCTTTTTGCTTAATGCCTGTTGTATATTTGCATAAATTTATAATAATATGTTATGATTGACAACGAGGGAGAGTTTGTAAAAAAAATTGTTGAAAAGCAATTTAATGTTGAAATAAAAAAAACTAATCAACGCCAATCCGGTAAAGAATCTGTTGCATTTTCTGTATTAGCATTCTTTTTATCTGAATTTTTTTCGTGGACTTATGCTGATATAGAGCGTGAGTTTAAAAAGAAGATACCCCGAATATCAAGAGGTATTACGAAAATTAAAACACTTAATTCGGAAAATTTCAAGGAGCATATTATCATTGAAAAAGTAAACTATTGCAAAAATCAAATATCAAAATTTATATAATATGGCAGCAAGAGGTAAAAGACGAACGAAAGAAGAAATTGAAAAAGAACGTGAAAATTTAGTTAAAGAAATGTCGGGAGAATCAACTGAAATTGAAGATGCTGAACTTCTTGATGACCCACTTTTTTCATCAGGCGTAAAAGAGAGAGATTATTCTTCTAAAAAAGGATATGATATTAGGGGGGATATACCAGATTCCGCACCCGAACCCGAAGATGTAAACCCTATTATTGACCTTACAACCGATTCTTTAGATAATTCAGATAATGAAACTGACGGTTATGATTATTCAAGTGATAGCGGCAATACAAACTCAAATAGCGACAACGCTTATGATGAGCCTAAAAGTTTTGGTGGTGGCGGTTCTGATAGTTACACAGAAGAGCCTGTTGCTAATCAAAAGGAACTTTCAAACAACTTTGCAGATAGTATAATTGACGGGTACAAATTATTAATTGACCTTACAAAAAAAGGACTTCAAAATACACCTGAAAAATATCGACAAAAAGCAATTGAGGGCAAGTTTGATATGCGTGTTTTAAAATCAAAGGTTGATGTGGGCGGTCAATATGTTACTTTTCAAGAGTTTGTTGAGAGTTATAATGAAAGTGTAGACGAAATTCTTGTACTTGACCCGGACAGCGAAAAAGAAATGCGAGATTTATTAAAACGCATCGCAAAAAAACGTGGTCTTGGCATGAGTGATGAACAAAGATTTTTTCTTTTGTTTGGAAAAGATGTTGTTACAAAAACCGTTTCTCTTGTTTCTATGCACAAAACAATGAGAAATGTTGAGAAAAACCAACAAAAAATACTTCTTGGCATGGACGAAGATGAAAAACCACGTGCAAAAAAATCAACAAAAGTAACAGAGGAAGATGATAATAAAAAATCAACAAAAGAAGAAGTTGTTAATGCTGAATTAATGAGCGAACCGGGAGAAGGAGAAAATTAAGAAAAATAAATTTTATTTATGGTAAGAATTAAAAATTATTAAAAATGAAAGTACAATTATCTAATCAGCCAAGAAAGGGCGATGTTTATTATGGGGTAAGACTTTATGATAAAAAAGGAAAATACATTGGAAGCCACAATGGATTAAGAGTAACAAAAAAAATTCAATGGTTTGTAAAAGATTTTTTTGATATGTTTATTGATGAATTAAAAGAAAAAGTGAAAAGCAATCCATCAGTAAAATTAGTTATTGAAAAGAAGAAATTTTAACTATGGCAAAAAATATTTTAAATAAAGAGAGAGAGCCTGTTTTTGATATAGCTGTTGGTTCTAAGGGTATTGGAAAGACTTATCAAAGGTTAAGACTTATAAAGCAATACATCAAAGGCAATCCGAAAGTAGGATTAAAGCCACGTAAAATGCTTATTCTTGATGTGAACAATGAATATCAGGAATTTAGACCTATTTCGGCAGATATTAAAAGTATAAAAATGTTTGTTGTTCAAAGAAAAATAGAATGCCGGAGAATAACACCATTTAAAAATGGAACTGTAAAAACACGAGACGAATTTACGCAAGATTTAAACAACGTAATGTCTGTATTTATGGGTGGCGGTATAATGTTAGAAGATTTAACATTGATAGTTGGAGATGCGACAAGTTTAAGTCTTGTTGGTGCTTTGGCTACCATAAGACACCGTGATGTTGATGTGTTTACAAATTTTCAGTCAATATCAAAATTTGCCAATCCAAAATTTAAGTCTTTAAAAAACATATTAAGACTACATCATACACAGGATTCATGCCAAAGGAACAACGTGAAAAATAATCTTGAAGATGATTATGTGCTTGTCCGTATAGGAGAAATAATGGTTGATAGACGTTTTGATATTGGTATTGAAAAATTAGAAGCATTAGAGAATCAGGGCAAGGATAGTAGAGACAAAACATATCAAAAATATGAGAATGAATTTAAAAGGTTTTTTTGCGTAATAGATTTTGATAATCAAAAAATTCATGGTGTTTTTAATCAAAATGAGTTCAGGGAAGCGTTACAACAATACTTGCAGGAAGAAAAAAGGACAGAGATAGACCCTTTAGTTTCATTTAAAGATATTAAAACAGGGAAGCTAAAATACACATTCGTAACAGCAATTGAATACAAAACGAAAAAATATATGAGATTTTATGGCAATAAAAAATAAACCAAAAGTTCTTATTGTAACGCCAACTGCTGACCATAAAGATTATTGTTTAAGTGATTGGGCTGATAATATATGTGGGTTGTCTTATGATAATTTGGATATGCTTATTATTGATAATTCAAAAGATAAAAACCATATTGATGAATTTTCAAAATATAAGTTTAGACCGAAAACATTTATAACTCATATTGAAAGAACTGAAAAGCATGAAGATATAAGACACTTAATGAAAGATTGTAATAATTTTGGTAATGCTTTTGCTATAAAAAATGGTTATGATTATGTTTTAAGTGTGGAATCAGATGTGTTTCCACCATGCAAAAATGCTGTTGAAATATTACTTTCTCACAAAAGAGAGGTTGTTGGTTTTGATTATTTTATAGGGCAGTACCATAATTCTATGCCAGTTGTTTTTGAGCGTTTGAGTAATGATTTTTTCTTTACAAACGATGTTCAATCTACTGCCAAAAGCGGACTATTAAACCATGACGGAAAACTTAAAATAGTACCGAATTTAGGGCTTGGGTTTTTGCTCATATCAAGAAGTGTTTTTAGTGAAATACCCTTTCGTGTTGACGATTCGGAATGGTCTTTAAAAGATAGTAAAAACTTCGCTCATGCTGATACTTTTTTTCATGTTGATTTGCAAAAAAAAGGTATTCCAACATGGTGCGATACATCTTATATTTGCACACATAAAAATCAATCTTGGATTAGAATATTGGAAAAAGATAAAAAATAACTATATTTACAAATATTTAAAATAAAAAAAATGGTAAGAAAAAAATCAAAAAGCCCGAAAAGTCCGGCAAAAAGAAAGGTTGTAAAACAAACAACTAAAGCTTCAGTTGTTAAGAAAATTCAAACGGTTGATATTAAAGAGCCAACTAAAATTCCTCAACAAAAGGAAACAGTTCCGTTAAAAAGGTATCTAATAATTGTGGTTGAAAATGGAAGAAAAAAAGAATTTTTAACTAAAAATAAATCTAAAAATTCGGTTGAGATTTTTTGCAAAAAAGAGTTTCCAAACGCAACTTGTTCAGTTAGAGAGTTCTTGAAAGAATCAATATTTTTGAAAGAAATAAAATCACTTTAAAATGAAAGTGCAGGTAATAACACCGATATATAATGAATCGGAATTGCTACCTTATTTTTTAAGGCATTATAGGTACGTTGACAACATTATTTTTTTGTATGATAACGACACAACGGACAACACTTTAAAAGTCATATCAAAACATAAAAAGTGTAACGTATCTATTTTGCCATTTGACTTTAAAGACGGTCTTGATGATACTTTTCTTGTTAATATTTCAAACAGGATTATAAATGAATCTGCATTTGATTATTCAATATGTGTAGATGCAGATGAGCTTATATTTTTTGAAGATTATTGTAAAGACAAATTGTCAATCCGGTTTAAAGATTTTATAAACGAAACTAAACAAGACTACTATGATGCAGCAATATTTAGCGTTTACCCTCATTCAACCGAAAAGCCCGTACCTGATACTAATAAGCCAATATGGGAATCCCGTAAGTTTGGACACCTTGATAGTCTTTACATAAAGCCATGTATTGTAAAAAACGGAATCGGATTATCTCATATAGAGGGTAAGCATTTGTTAAAGAAAAATGGTAAAATCATACCTAAAACAAATGATTATGAAATGTTAGGTATTCATTTGAATAATCTTAATCTTGAATTTGCAAAAAAAAGACGTTTTGAGCGTTTTAATAGAATGTCTCAACATAACCGGGATAATAATTTTGGCAATCAATATTATCAATACGATGAAAAAGAAATTGAATTAGAGTTTGAAAAAAAATACGACAAACTATGGTAGCAGGAAATATTCCTTACTATAAAATAAGTGATAATCCTCATGTGTTTATGAGTATTTTGGATAATGTTTTAACAGAAAAGGCTTTTGATTATGCAAAAAATGGATATGCTTTTTTATTTCAATGGTGGACTACATTCGGGAGAGATGAAGGGTACTTAAATCTAAAAAAAAGACTTGAAAAATATAATAATATTGATATTACCATATTAGCATGTACCGAAGCGGACAAATGCAATTTTGAAAAAATGGGCTATAAATCAATTTACTGTTCTCCAAATGCTTTTGTTGATGAATATTTATTTTACCCAATTAAAACCACTAAAAAATATAATGCAATATATAACGCTCAAATAATTCCCTACAAAAGAATAGAACTTGCAAAGGATATTAAAAATTTAGGCATAATAACATTCATAAATCACAATCAAACAAATGATATTGAGTACCGGGATTATGTTTTAAATTTAATCGGAAAGGATAAAATATTAAACAATAAAAGAATAGAGCCTTTTGGTGTTAGAAATTTACTTAATCAAGCAAAATGTGGACTTATATTATCAAAAGAGGAGGGCGGCAATTATGCGACAATGGAGTATCTTTTGTGCAACATTCCTGTTGTTACAACCGAAAATATTGGAGGCAGAAATGAGTTTTTAGATAACTCAAATTCGATAATGGTAAGAGATAATCCTGTTGATATTGCAGATGCTGTTCATAACATAAATATTAATTCTTATAAAAACATACGTGAAAATACAATTAATAAAATGCTGTTTCACAGATTTAATTTCTATAATCATTTAGAAAATAGTTTTGGGGAATTGATATGGAAATATTTTAAATTTACTAATAAGTTAATAAATTGGATTTAGTTTAAAAAAAATAATTATCTTTATAAAAAAACAAAGCAATGAATAAAAACGATATACTGGTAGGTCAATTAAAATCAACAATTAAGAGTTGTTTAGGAAAGTTTGAAGAAAAATACTGTGGTAAGGAAACAATGCTTTTTGCTTTCATAAAAGATAATAGTATTTTTTATAAAATTCAAACAAAGACACTTAATGACAAGTGGCACGTTCAGACTGTAAATAACTTATCAGAGCTTATGTCAAGGTTAAAATATATCGCAATAAAAAACATGGGATTTGATGTGGATATGGACACGGTTGATTTGGTCGATAAATTGTACGAAAAATATTCTAAATTAAACGGAATAGACCGGAGCTTGTTTAATTTCTTTTTTTACAAAAACAAAGACAATGTTTCGTTTTTTTTTAATCCGATAAAACATACCGGGATAAAACCGTGTAAAGTTAATTTTGTAGAACTTTTTGAAGAAAAAAGCAATGAAAAATAAAATAATTAAAGGCAGGGTTACGGCTATTATGCTTACATATAAAAGGTTTGAGCAAATGAAAAATGCTGTTCAAATGTTTTTAAATCAAACTCATGAAGATAAAGAGCTTATAATACTAAATACTGGTTCTCAAAGCTATAAAAAAATAGTTTCTGATTTTGTAAAAAAAATGGATTCAAAACAAATAATCTATATAGAACATAAACGAAAGGAAAATGAATTTTTAGCAGACCTTCATAATATTTCTTTACAGTTTTCTTCGGGAGAGTATTTTTGTCGTTGGGACGATGATGATATGTATTCTATAAATAGAATTAAAAAACAATTTGATTACTGTGAAAAACTTAAATTAGACTTATGCTTATTTAAGAATTTTACAATAAAATTAAATAACGAGAATTTTAAAATATCGCACAAAGGATTCTTTGAGCCGTCTTTGTTTGTCAGGAATTTAGATAAATATAGATACCCTCATGTAACCATGTGCGAGGACACAATTCTTGTTAATCGTATAGCACGTATAAATGGCAAGTGTGGTGTAATGAAAGAAAACGACTTTAACGATTATGCGTATGTTTATAATGGCGATAATATATGCGATAAAACATTGTTTCAGGACTTAATAAAATTAAATGACGTATGGGAGAATTAATCAATAATCAAACATTTAGCATTTTCGTGTATATATCTTTTTTAATGATATTGACATTATGTTTTTATTTACTTTATTTAGAATATAAATGCAGGTTCATTATATTTAGATACTACAAATACAGTAGCAAAAAAATACGTGTTTGCAAAAAATGTGGCTCAATACACAAAAAAGAAAATTATAATAATTTTTTTGAAAAGGTTTTTGTATATAACAAAAAATGCGAATGCAATAAATATATATAAATGAAAGTTATCGAGGACATATACATAGGGATTGACACAGGAAGAAAAACAGGGATTGCTGTTTGGAGTAAGCAAAGAAAGGGCTTCATAAAGATTGAAACGACAGAACTACATAGAGCGTGGTTCTTTGTTTTACAATACTATAACTCTAAAAAATATAATGTAGTACGTGTAAGAGTAGAAGATGCACGTAAGAGGAGTGGAAGTAAAGCTAAGGCTTTCGGGGCTGGGTCAGTCTGTCGTGATGCTTCTGCGTGGGAAGATTTTTTAAAAGATTACGCTATACCTTACGAAATGGTTGCTCCTCAAAGCAACATGACAAAGGTTAAGCAAGATGTGTTCCGACAAATGACCGGACTTTACGTTTCGTCAGAACATTCAAGAGATGCAGCTATGCTTGTTTATCAATTTTAGCATATTTGCAACCCCTTATATATCAATACTAAAATAAATAATCGTAACTTTTTTACTGTTTTGTTTGGATATTCAAAAAATAGGTCGTAGGTTTGTAGAACAAATGTTAAACTAAACTAAAAACGATAATGATTATGAAAAAAACAAGAACACGACTACATTTTAAAAATGTTTACAGAAATTGAAGATAAGTCAAGACCAGCAATGAAAGAAATATCGGTCATAGGAGACAATGTGTACGCATGTACAGTACACGCAATGGCTATTGTTAAGAAAGAAAACTGCGTAAAAAATTATACAGAAATCGAGAACTATCCGTCTGCCGATAAGGTTTTTTATGATAATCATGAGCGAGTGTCTCATAGAATTAGTATTGATGATTTAATTTCAGATTTAATAAAAATAGAGCTTTATTTTGAGCAACATTACGAAGAGTGTGAAGAATGTGACGGTACTGGCGAGATTGTATGTCATTGTTGCGGGAATGATGCGGATTGTGATGTTTGTAATGGAACTGGGCAAGTTGCAACCAAATTTGTAAAAGCAAAATCAAAAAAAGAATTAGAGATTTTTGAAAAAATTTATGACCCTGATTTTTTTAATAAAATTGTTATATCAGGAAAGATTCTTGGAGAAGAGTTTGCGACTATAAAACAAAGAAAAGAGGGTAATGGTGCTACTATAATTGAAATTGGAGAAATGTCATTTTTGATTATGGAAAAAATGAGAAGTTATTAAAAACTATTATAATAAAAAAACTAAAGATTATGAATTTACAAGAATTAAGAATAGGGAATCACGTACTGGACGAAGATGGTTATGTTGTAAAAGTTCAAAAGATAGAAGTTAATAGATTTGTTTCAGTTTCTTCAGAAAATATTGAATATCCGAGTAACGTATATGGAATAGAAATATACGAAATGTTGTTCGAGGAACACCCGGATTTTAAAAAAGACAGTCAGGGAAATTACTGGATTAATTTACAAACCCATTACCTTAAATTCATATATACAAAAGAATATTGGTACCCGGTTTATGTTCAAATTCCTGAATTAAGTTCGGAAGATGAACAACAAGTTGGCTTAAAAAGGATTAAATACATACACGAATTACAGAATTTGTATTTTGTATTAACAGGAGATGAGTTAGAATTATGAAAACACTGAGATTATCTTTAAAAAGAAAGTGGTTTGAAATGACCGCTCTGGGAATTAAGACAGAGGATTATAGAGAGATAAACGAGTATTGGTGTAATAGGTTTCTTTTATACGATGGAAAACCAAGACCAGTAAAATGGTGGTCGTTTATGCAAAACTATGAAGGTTGTTTTGTCAGGAAAGCGATTGAAAGTAATATTGAAAATGGCAAAATAACATTTAAACATTTCGATATTAATAAAATGACTTTGGGCTATCCAAAATCAACCGATACGGAAAGAATTTTAAGGCTCGAACACAAAGGAATTGAAATACGAACAGGCAATTCCGAATGGGGTGCTGAACCGGGAGAGATTTATTTCGTTATAAAACACGGAAAGTTATTAATTGATAATGATTAAAAATATAGACATGAAACCAACTGAAAAACAAATTAAATTGTATAAACAGCTTCGAGAGGTAGCAGAAGTGCATTATAAATATAGCAATCAAATTATGGCTATTTCAATGTTTATAGATGCTAAATTTAAAAGACGTGATGAAAAAAGCAACAAAATGCGACCTGCATCAGAAATAGTAAAATGCGGAATGGAAAGAGCATTGTTTCAGACCTGTTTAGGAGCTTTTGAAATGGGATTTATAAAAGACGGCATGGTGCAGTTAGATAGCTCAAAAAAAGAGTACAAGTGGTACAGACCGGATGAATTTGAAAGTTTTATTTTAGTTGGGGATTTGAAAAAATTATAGACGCAATATGCGGTTAATTTAAAATTATAGATATGAAAGTATTTGAAATAAAATTTACGAACTTAGAAAAAAGCGATTTTGTTGCTGCCGAAACAATTATCGGAGCATTACAAGAATATTGCTCAACGACTGAAATTGATTTATACGAATTTTATTCAGAAGATGAAATTATTGAGGTGCCGGAAAAAGACTGGAAGAAAATAATTATCATTGATGAGTTCGAGGAAAGTGATAATATTACAGTTGAGGAATTTATGCGGGATTGTTGTAGTCCTTGTGTTATTTGTGTTACTGAATGAAACGTATAAGGCTATGCGTAGTGCCTTTTAGAAAACTACGATAAACTTTAAATAAAGCACAAAAATGAGTGAATTAGATAAACTTAGAGATAATAACAAGGCATTACGTATAGGTAGTGTTTCTTTACCGAATCAAAAAAGAGTAATGTTCAAATTTGATGATGATGAACCTATACAGTTAAACTCAATTTTTGAAGGTGCTGAATTTATTATCAAGTTGAAAGAAGGTAAAATTAAATTTGAAAACGGTGGTAAGTCATTTGAGTTGTATATCGAATAACATTACTGTTAACTCCGATATACCCACAAGTTTTACAAACATTAAATATTTAAAAATCAATTAATCAACATTTAAAAATGATAAAAAGAATCTACCAAAACGCCGAAATAAAAAACGGTAAGATAAAGGGGGAAGTGGTTGATTATTTTCAGTCGGAAAACTTACTAACAGAAATAAATAAACACCCTAAAGCCGTGTTGTTTGAGGGGAATTTAGTATATTTGAAATGATAAAACTTTTTATTTAATTTTTTAGGGAGGGTTTTAAAATGAATTTAGAAGAAAAAGCAATAAAATTTATACAGACGGTTGCAAATGCTACCGACAAGCCATTATTTGCAGGTAATTCAGGCGGTAAAGACAGTGCCGTAGTTGATTGTTTATTACAAAAATCGGGTATTGAATATACTTCAATTTACGCAAATACAACCATTGACCCGATTGGAACAATAAAACATATAAGAGACAATTACCCACATACGGTAATAATGCAACCTAAAGAAACATTTTACCAATTGGTTGAACGAAAAGGATTGCCAACAAGATTAAACCGATATTGTTGCGAATTTTTGAAAGAATATGTTTCAGTTGGTAAAATTATGTTTGAGGGTGTTCGTAGTTCTGAAAGTAAAGAAGATGCTTTACAAGAAAAAAATAAGCAAACAATTATAGCTTATTCGGATTCTAAGCTTAAATACGTAGATAAGGATGTATGTGAGTGGTTTTACGCAGTAGATATTCCCGAACATGACCCGAAAGAGGAATTGCTAAAAGAACTAAAAAGCCTAAAATCTAAAGTAAAAGAACTTGAAGAAAAATTAAGTAAATAATATAAAAAATAGGAAATTATGGAAGATTTTGAATTAATAGTAAATTTGATAAACATAACCATATTGGTTTTTGGAATTTTAATTATAGCAGCAACGTTTATAGTATTAAATTATATTGAAAATAGCACTTTTAATTTGAAGTTGAAACTAAAAGAACTTGAAGAAAAAATTGCAAGATTAAACAAAAATTAGTATATTTGATTTTCTATTTATTAATATAAAAATAAAAATATGTCAACAACACGTAAACACAATTTGGACGAAGTGTTAAGGTCGCTTTCAAAAAAACACGATTGCAGAATAGAAGGTCGTGAAATTAAAATTTTAACGGATAAAGTTTTTAACAAAAAAACGCAAAAAGAAGAGGATAATCCATTCAAAAGATTTGATTTAGGCAATGGTAGTTGGGGTAAAATTGATTTTTTAGTTAATTATTGCGGTTATCATGTTGTCCGGGTTAAAAATCTTTGATTTGCTTTTGCCTATAATATATTACTATATTTGTGTTTTAAAAATATAATATTATGGGTAAAAAAATAGTAACAAAAGAATATAAAAAAGTACATGCTTCTCAAAAAGTAGCAAAAGTACATGAATCAAAAATCAAAGCTCGTGGAAATGTTCGTTCAATCGAAAAGACGGTAAAAGCAAATGGTGTTGAATTGAAATATAAATTTTTTAAATAAAAAGTATATGATAAACTACAAACAAGTTCTCAAACAAAAAGGCATATCAGAAGACGATTTGCCTCAAAAATGTAAACGGTATATAAAACAGTATAATTCTGCAATGCAGGAAATTACTAAAATTGAAAAAATACCGGGATATAGAAACAAGGAAACAAAAGAATTTACAGAAAAAGCGAAAAATATGCTTACATCGGTTAAAGACCGAGCCGAAGACTATAACGAAAGAATAATTGAAGAAATTTCGTTATATGTAGACGAAATGGAGCAAGAAGCACAGAAATCCATAGAACAGAAAGAAGGTGCTGAAGATAGAGCTGATAACGGGGGAGAAGATAAACAAGAGCCAAAAAGAAAAGGCTTTTGGTGGAGAAAGTAAACCCGGAGGAGCTTTAGAGAAAAAGTCTATTACTTCCAATATTTTTTGTTTTTTAAACCGTTGCTAATTTAGTAACGGTTTTTTTGTGCCTAAAATTAAAGTTTATTCGTTAAAAATAGATTAACATTTAATTAATATAAAATACTCTTTTGATAGCATGTGTTCTTACTACTTACATTTGTACCTACAATATTTGAATTTTTAATAATTAAAATAAAGAAAAATGAAAGTAACAAAAAAAGACGTAACGGACACATTACTATTAATGGCAACCGTATTTGTAGCAAACTCATTATCAAATTGGGCTTGGGAATCAGGATTAAGAGATAAGATGATTAAAAAATCCACTCCACCACCTACTACAAACGTAACAGAGTAATTAATAAATATAAATAAATAATAAATTTTAGTTCTATGGAAAATTTTTATGAAAACGCAAAATTTGAAGCTAACAACTATTTCGCTGCCGAAGGCGATGGATATGGTACAGAGCTTTACGGACAAGGTGGAAACCAAGACGGTGTAGTGCCTTTTGGAGAAAACCTTTACGGTAACGGTAACGGTGGACGTATGGAGCAATCTTTACCTGCTATTATCATTGCAGAAAATACAGGTACAGTAACGGATTCAAACATTGAATTATTTGATGCTGCATCTAAAGGTTTTGGTGCAACTCCCGAAATTGCAGGAGACAATTCAAATGTTGTTTTAACAACTGATATGCCAAACACGAGTTACGCACAATTTATTCGTGGCATGTTAACAGGAGAAACTTATGTTTTCTCTCACTTGCGTATTAAAACACTTGATGCTCCGACTGATTCGTTAAAAAATTCAGCACCGGATGCCTCAATTACTTATACCGCAAAAACAAACTTAGGTCGTTCAGAAACTTTACCTATCTACCCGGACGAATCTTCAATCCAAAATATTGAGTATATCCGTGATGTAGACCAAAAATTTGTTGTGAATGCTAACACTTCGTTTAAAATAGCGAATCTAACAGCAGGTACAAAAGTTTCTTACAAATTCTACCCACAACGAGTTGGTTCTCAAACAGACCAATTGTTAGGAAGACAAACACGTGATATGGCGTTTGTAAACCCAAACAAATTGACTTGGTAAAAAGAGGTTTGTAGTAGTCTATAATAGCAAAAAGGCAATGGCACGTGGTTGTCATTGCCTTTTTTAATTTAAAAACAAAAGTAATGGCAAATATTCAAAACATGGTGTCGAGGGTAGTAAGAGAAAATCCCGGCACATTAAAATTAGCACAAGAAATAAACAAAACACAATTTCCTTATAATCAAATGCAGATTGAGGATATTATATTAGACTATTTGCATAAAACAAAAGATGCCGATACGGTTGATAAGGTTGTCTCCATGCACCCCGACAAACCGTTTTTTGATGTGTATTATAAAAGGCAAGCATCAGGAAAATCAAAAGGTAAAGACTTGAATTGTATAGGTTGTGCAACCTTTTCAGCAGAAGGTGGTAAAATAAATCTTTCAACAAACCAAAAACTATTTTTTGCCTTAACAGGTGGGTTTATATTATCTTTGATTTGGGGCAAATTAGATAACAAATAAAATTACTAATATGTTTGTAAAAAGCGATATAGAAAAAGCATTTGAAAGTGCGAATAAATCAAAAGATGATTTTCTAAAAAAAGAAATATTAATATCATCAATAGGAGAGTTGTTATTAAAGGATAAGCCGGATTTGGTTTCTCTTTTAAATGAAAGAAATATAGCTACAAAAACTTCTGATTCAGACGATATTGTAGTTTTTAAAGTTTTAGAACAATGCAACCGTTCTAAAGATTTTTGCAAAAAATTAATGGAACTTATACTCGAAAAAGACGGTAAAAGTAAAAGTTTTTTCCTTTCCGAAAAAGGCAGAAATTTAATTGATGACGGGTGTAAAATTCTTAAAGAGATTGCAAAAGACAACAAGACAAAAAATCGAATATTAGAAGGTAAAATGCAACACTTCTTTTATAATTCAGAAGGCACGTTGATTAATAAAAGCGGTATATTATTAAAATCTGCAATATACCTCACGGCAGGTTTTGTTTTGTATAAAGCTATAACGATGTGGCAAGAAAGCCGGGATAGTGAGACTGAATCTGAAAGCAAAGGAGAAGATAATAAAGAAGAAGAAGGCGGAGAAGTTGCTGAACAATAATAATTAAAAAAATGGAAACAGATGCCGAAAAAATATATAATAAATCTTTTGTTGAAAATTACAGCGAATCAATAAAAGATGCTTCAAAAGGTGCTTTAATAGGCACTATTGTTGGATTTGTGTATGGCTTTGTTTTAGGTAAAAACAAATTTACAACATCAATAGTTGGTTCTTTTGTCGGTGGAGCTTCATTATTTTTTTATAATAATATTAAAGACAATTAAAATAGCATAAAAATGAGCGGACTTAAAATAGAAACAGGTGGGGTTGGTTTAAGTATAGATGTGTTTTTGTATTCAGATATGTACAGAGATATTGAAGTTTACGTAAAGCACCCTACATTTTACAATACTTGTTTTACTCAAAGAGTTGTCAGGTTTAAAGGAGCTAAGCAAATAAAATTGCTGTTACCATTTACGCCTAAAAACGGAGTTTTTGTTATCGCAAGAGACTATAAAAGTAAAGAGCCTGTTAAGATAGTAAAACATAAATTATCTCATTTAGACACTAAAATAAGAGCATTGCCAAAAGGTAATAAGTATTTGAATGAGTTTATTCAACATGCTTTTAATTTTTGTTTAAGAGCATCATTTTTGCCAACCGGATATTATAATAGCAAAAACATTCGGATTCATTACATAGATAAATTAACCCAAAAAAACAAAGACGGCATTACTGTTGATACAAATTCTCCTGCAAGGGTAAACTCTGCAACAAAGATAATTGAGGGTTCAAAGGATTTTTTTGCACCACGTACAGTTTCAGGGAGGTTTGCGATAATATGTCATGAGTTCGCACATGTTTATATGAATAATGTTGCAAGTTCTGAAATAGAAGCTGACAGAAACGCAGCAATGATATATTTAGGTCTTGGATTTCCTCGTGCGGACTTAATAAATGTGTGGGCGGACACTTATAAAATGTTTGACACCAAACAAAATAGGAATAGATTAAACAGATATATGCAATATGTAAGGGATTTTGACGGCATGTAGTGGTTAAATTATAATTAAAATATAATTAACACATTTTGCCAAATAGAATAGAAAGTGTCTATACAGTATATTTGCAATAGTTATAAATAGTAAAAATTAAAGTTATGCAGGAAAAATTAAAAACATTTTGGGCAGAAAGTACGACAAACAAGGTTGTTGTTATTGCAGGTGCTGTCGGAGTTGTTTATCTCGGCAAAAAAGCATGGGATAAGTACAAAAAGTAATTGTTTGTAATCAATAAGAGTTTAGTTTATGAGTACCACGTCAAAAGTATTAATTTGGAGTTCTATCATCGGAGCGGTTTCCGGTATTGGTTTCTTTTTGTATTCAAACATTAAGAAGGCTATGGATTTCGGTTTAAAAATCCAATCTCTAAAACTAAACTCTTATGATACAAGCACAATAAATATAACTTTAATAGCAAAAATCACTAACGATAGTAATATTCTTGCTCATATTAAAAGTTATGATTTTGACTTGTTTGTAAAAGATAAAAAAGTAGCGGATATTAATTCTTCAACGCCTGCAACAATAAAACCAAAAAGCAGTTTGTTGATTGATATTCCGGTAAGCATAAAGACAGAAACTTTTAAAAAGTATTCGGATTATATGTCTATTATAAGTGCATTTACAACATCTATTGCAAACTCGCAAGAAACATATATTGAATTAAAAGGAAGTTTAAGTGGGGAGTTTTCTAAAATAAATATTAAAGAAATTCCTATTGATATAAAATACACATTAAAAGAAATAATTGAAAAATAATTATCATGGCAAAAAAAGAATTAAGCACAGGTGCTATTGTTGGTATTGCTTTAGGAAGTACATTGCTTCTTGCAGGTGGTACATACTTAATAGTTAAGGCTGTAAACAAAAGTGGTTCAAATAAAACGGTAACACTTCCAAGTAATACAGATAGCGGAGGGGGTTCGGGTTCGTCAAGTGATGACAAGTCTACATGGGATAAGGTTAACGAAACCGGAGAAATGTTAGGAGAATGGTGGGATAGAATATC
>Ga0265294_10004407_pt1 | contig 17617 bp, 26 predicted proteins | sample MunlanPumphouse3_FD_192504 | JGI IMG/M metagenome (GOLD analysis project Ga0265294, IMG submission 192504) | Groundwater microbial communities from a municipal landfill in Southern Ontario, Canada - Pumphouse #3 | ecosystem: Environmental > Aquatic > Deep subsurface > Groundwater | place...
ACTTGTTTTCATTACAATATTTTTCATCGTTTAATTTGTTATCATCCCAATATTCTTGCCCTTTTGATTCAGAAAAAATATATACACTATCTGACATAAATTTAGGTCTATCATCTAAATGTTTGACATAAATAATCATTGACGTAGTTGGAGTCCATGATGTTGGCAATTTTACACATCCCAAAATTGAATTTATCATTGCACTCTTTCCAACATCAGATCTTCCTAAAAAAACGACTTTTGGTTTTCTCATTGTACTGAAAATTAGTTCTTCAAATTTTTTCACTTCGTCATAATTATTAACTTTATTATTTATATATTCTGTTAATGTTTTTTTAACAAAATCTATATTACCATAAATATAATCTGCTTTTATTCCTTCAATTATTGGTTTTTTATATTTCACCAATTCATCAATAGTTGTTCCAGTTTTTTTAGCTATTTTTTCAATTATATTAAGAGGGATTTCTGATGGCTCTTTTTCCATTCTAGAAACAAAATCTTGTCGGACATCTATCATTTTTGCAAATTCTTCTTGTGTCATTTTAATCTTATTCTCTCGAAAATTTTTTAAATCAAACATTTTTATTCTCCTTATATCATAATATCATAATATCATAATGATACGTTTATTATAAACAAATTGACTTAGCTGATATAATTCCTTATATCATAATATCATAATGATACGTTTATTATAAGATAAATTTACATTAATGTCAATATATTTATGCTATTTTGCATAAAATTAGAAATATTTATGCTTATAAACATAAATATTAACCTGCAAACCTATACACTTGTCTATTAGATATTAAATCCATGACAGAATAAAAAAAAATTTCAAGTTATACAAATAACTTGAAATTTTTATTTACTTTAAGCTATTAAAAAAAAGAATTTTTTAAAAAATTGACATTTTAAATAAGAAGATTCAATTATGCTACTTTATATTAAACCAACGACCTTTAATTCTTCCTTCCTTCATAAAGCCTTCGTAATGTCTCATTATAAGATGGGATTCTATCTGTCCTATGGTATCCAAAGCTACGCCCACTACGATAAGAAGTGAAGTTCCGCCGAAGAAAAACGGCGCTGACATAAACGTTCTTATATAATCAGGCAAAACGGCTATGCATGCGACAAACAGCGCTCCGCCTAAAGTAACTCTTTCCAAAACTTTTTGTATGTATGCCGACGTCGAATCGCCCGGTCTTATTCCCGGTATAAATCCGCCGGATTTTTTCATATTTTCAGCCAAATCCTTAGGATTAAAAGAAATTGAATTATAGAAATAACAGAAGAAAATAACCAACGCCGCATATACAAAATTATAAATAAACGAGCTGTGGTTAAACCATTCAGTTATCATCTTTGAAACCTGAAAACCCCAAATAGTCCAATTTGGAGCAAACTGCGCGATTGTTAAAGGCGCAGATAAAATAGATACTGCGAAGATAACGGCTATAACGCCCGACTGGTCGACTTTTATAGGTAAAAAAGAACTTGACCCGCCGTACATTTTTCTTCCGACCATTCTCTTTGCATAATGGATAGGTATTCTTCTCTGCGCCGTTTCAACCCATACCACAAGCGTCAAAACTATAAGCACCAAAGCTACCAAAGCTCCTGCGACAAGTATTGAAAGCTCATCCATCTGAACAAGCTTTATAACGCCTAAAACCGCCGAAGGAAGCCTTTCCACTATACCTGCAAAAATGATTAAAGAAATACCGTTTCCTATTCCTCTTTCCGTAACCTGTTCCCCAAGCCACATTATAAGAACAGTACCGGTTACAAGAGTGCAGATTGTCATTACCATCCAAGACATTGTAGGATCTAAAACAATAGGCATTCCGCTAGGCGTAGGCATTTTTACTATTGCCATTGTAAGACCGAATGACTGCACTGCGCCTAAAATCAAGGTGCCGTATCTTGTAATCTGAGTAAGTTTTTTTCTGCCGTGTTCGCCTTCTTTAGCAAGTCTGTCAAGATAAGGAATAACATGAGCGCCCTGCATCAAGCTCATAATAATGGAGGCGTTGATGTAAGGCATGATACCCATTGAAAAAACAGACATTCTGTTTAAAGCTCCGCCTGAAAACATATCTAAAAAGCCCAACAATCCGTTGCTGTTAGCCTCAAATAACGATTTTACTGCTTCGGCATTGATTCCCGGAATAGGAACAGCCGCTCCTATTCTGTAGGCAATAATTATAGCAAGAGTAAAAAGCACTTTACTCCTTAATTGTGGAATTTTAAATATATCTCCAAATGTTTTTAACATAGCATATCATCCATTTTTTATTTTATTATTTCTGCTTTTCCGCCTGCTTTTGCTATTTTTTCCTGAGCAGCTTTTGAAAATGCGTTTACTTTAACAGTTAAACTTTTCTTAATGTCGCCGTCGGCCAAAATTTTAACCAAATTCCCTTTTTTTACCAGACCTGCAAGTTTAAGTTTTTCAACGGTTATTTCGTCGCCTGCGTTAAATTTAGATTCTATTGAATTTAAATTTACTATTTCATATTCTTTACGGAACATTGCGTTGTTGAAACCTCTTTTAGGCATTCTTCTTACGATAGAATTCTGTCCGCCTTCAAAATAGGACATTTTTCCGTCGCCTGATCTTGCTTTCTGTCCTTTGCTTCCTCTGGTCGATGTTCTGCCGTGTCCGGTTCCGACGCCTCTTCCGACTATTTTTCTTCTATGTTTTGCACCCTGAGCAGGTGATAATGAATTAAGACCTATCATATTTCTGCAACCTCTTTATTCCTTATTTTTGCAACGTCTTCTTTTGTTCTTAAACCTTTCAAAGCTTCTATTGTTGCATAAACAACATTAAAAGAATTTGCCGTTCTCATGGACTTTGTAAGAATATCAGATATTCCCACCGCCTCCAAAACAGCTCTTACAGGTCCGCCGGCGATAACACCGGTTCCGGGAACTGCAGGTCTTAAAAACACTTTGCCTGCTCCAGATATGCCGTAAACTTCATGAGGAATAGACGTATTTCTCAAAGATACGCTTATCATGCTTTTCTGAGCGCAAGCGCTTCCTTTCTTTATTGCAGCCTGAACTTCATTTGCTTTTCCGAGACCGCAGCCGACTTTGCCTTTACCGTCACCGACGACTACCAAAGCGTTGAAAGAAAATCTCTTTCCGCCCTTTACAACTTTGGCAACTCTGTTAACAGTTACCACGGTTTCTATTAAACCTGTTTCATTTTCATTTTTATTAAATTTATTGTCAGCCAACTTATCCCCCTGTTACTTACAACAACAATATGAAAACTGCTTTATGCAGTTCGATTTAGAAATCCAATCCGCCTGCTCTTGCCTCATCGGCAATAGCTTTAATTTTACCTACAAAAACTTTACCCGCTCTGTCGAAAACAACAGACTTAACATTTTTTTCAAGAGCTTTCTGCGCAATTAATTTTCCGACCGCTTTAGCTGCTTCCATCGTGTCAGTCGTTTTTAATTTTCCCTTGAGCTCAGGTGATAAAGTTGATGCCGCCGCCAAAGTGAAACCTTTTGTATCGTCAATAATCTGAGCATAAATATGTTTCTGTCCGCACTTGACGTTCAATCTTGGTCTTTCCGGCGTACCTGAAACTTTGCTCCTTACTCTTTTCTTACGAAAATCTGACCTTATTTTTGCACCTTTCATTACTCTATCCTCTAAAATAAATTCTATTTCTTAGAACCGGCTGCTGCTTTACCGGCTTTTCTTATTATCTTTTCACCGGCGTATCTTATACCAAAACCTTTATATGGTTAGGCGGTTTTATTGCTCTTACTTCAGCCGCAAAAGAACCGACTGTCTGTTTATCAATTCCTGAAACCGAAAGGGTAGGAATTTTATCGGCGGTCATTCCCAAAACAACTTTAATTCCTTCAGGAATTTCCTTAGTTACGGTGTGGGAATATCCGACTGTAAAAGTAATTTTTTTACCTTCGGCAACGGCCTTAAAACCCAAACCGTTAAGTTCAAGTTCTTTCTTATAACCGTTTACTACGCCCTCAAACATATTGCCTATAAGACCTCTTGTAAGACCCTGCAGCATATTTGCTTCTCTTGATTCTTCTTTCATTTCGGCAAAAACTGAATTGCCTTCAATTTTAATGTTAATTTTCTCATTTATGTTCTGAGAAAGTTTACCGGCTGTTCCGGAAACTTCTAAAATACCATTCTTAAATTCAACTTTAACTTTTTCAGGTATTGTTATTGGTTTTTTTCCTAAGCGACTCATTTCAAAACCTCAATTAAATATATTTTACCAAACGTATCCTATAACTTCTCCGCCTATTTTTGCTTCTTTTGCCTTTTTGCTTGCCATTATTCCTTTTGACGTGGAAATTATTGCAGTACCGAAACTTCCGATAACTTTAGGCAGTTCTTCATGGCCTTTAAAAATTCTCAAGCTTGGCTTTGAGACTCTTTTTATTCCCTGAATAACGGATTTACCGCTTATTTCATACTTTAAATAAACTCTTAAAACGCCCTGTTTCTGATCTTCAATGTGTTTATAATTTGAGATATAACCTTCTTCTTTCAAAACTCTTGCTATTTCTGTTTTTACTTTTGAAGACGGAATATCAACTTTTTCATGCAGTTTCGCATTCGCATTACGAATTCTAACAAACATGTCTGATATAGGATCTGTAATCATTACCCAAACCTCTTTTAATTTTGTTTTACTGTTTTTTACCAACTTGACTTTGAAACACCCGGTATTTCACCGTTATGTGCAAGTTTACGGAAGCATATTCTGCACAATCCGAAATCTCTGTAGTAGCCTCTAGGTCTTCCACACAGGCGACATCTGTTCCTGTACCTAGTTGCAAACTTTTGAGGTTTGCGCATTTTTGCTTCAGCTGATAGTGTTGCCATAAAAAAAACCTCTACTTTTTATTTTATTTATTATCTCTTTTTCTAAAAGGCATGCCGAGACAATCCAACAATTTTCTTGCATGCTCGTCTTTCTTTGCCGTCGTAACTATCGTTATATTCATCCCTCTGGCTTTATCCGATTTTTCAACGTTTATTTCAGGAAAAATATACTGTTCCGTAAGTCCGAGATTGAAATTGCCTCTGCCGTCAAACTTGTTAGGCTCTATACCTCTGAAATCTCTGATTCTAGGCATAGCGACATTGATAAGTCTGTCAAAGAATTCATACATGATGTTCCCTCTCAGAGTTACCTTGACGCCTATAGGCATTCCTTCTCTTATTTTAAAGTTCGAAACTGACTGTTTTGCTCTGCAGACTAAAGGTTTCTGACCGGTAATAGCCGCAAGCTCGGCAGTAGCAATTTCTACAACTTTTACATTTTCTTTTGCTTCCGTAAGTCCGATATTTATAACAATCTTCGTAAGTTTCGGAACTTCATTAGCATTTTTAAAACCAAACTCTTTTTCCAATGATGGAATTACATTTTTTACATAAAATTCTTTTAATCTAGGAACTTGATTCATATTTGTCTTCCCTTATACTAAACTATTATTTCTCCGCAGTTTCTGCATATTCTGACTTTTTTACCGTCTGAAAGTTTATCAAATTTAGGTCTGTTAGGCTTGTTGCATTTCGGACATACCAACATAACGTTTGAAATAGAAATCGGCGATTCTTTTTCTTTTATTCCGCCCGGATCTCTCTGCGTAGGTTTCGTATGTCTTTTAACGAAATTAATCTTAGCTACAATAACCCTGTTTTCTTCGGACAACAATTTTAAAACTTCACCTTGTTTTCCTTTGTCTTTACCTGTTAAAACAACTACTTTGTCTTTCTTCTTAATATTAAGCATATTTGTATCCTGTTAAATATATTACTATATAACTTCCGGTGCTAAAGAAATTATTTTGAGATAATTAGACTCTCTTAGTTCTCTGGCAATAGGGCCAAAAATACGCGTTCCTTTTGGTTCCCCTTCCTCATTGATAATTACTGCCGCGTTATCGTCAAATCTGATATACGTTCCGTCTTCTCTGCGGTATTCTTTCGCAGTTCTTACGACAACAACTCTGACGACATCGCCTTTCTTAATCGCTGCGTGAGGTATAGCGTCCTGGACAGAAGCTATTATAACATCGCCAAGACCGGCATACCTTCTTTTTACGCCTTTTAAAACTCTGAAACAACGAACTTTTTTAGCTCCCGAGTTGTCTGCTACATTTAAAATTGTTCTTTCCTGTATCATTTCTTATTCCTCAAATTATGCTTTGTTTACAACTTCAGTCAAAACCCATTTTTTCGTCTTAGAAAAAGGTCTTGATTCCATTATAGAAACCAAATCACCCATTTTAGATTCATTCTTTTCATCATGAACCGAAAATTTTGATTTAACGGTTATAATTCTTCCGTAAAGAGGGTGTTTTATTGTTCTTTCAACAGCGACTATTCTCGTCTTCTGAGCCTTATCGCTGACTACTATTCCTTTCATTATTTTTCTTTTTCCGCGTTCAAGCATTTTTCCTTCCTATATCTGGGATTAATTCCCTTTTTTCTGTTGTGCAAGAAGCGTCTTTATTCTTGCGATTGTCTTTCTTATCTCTCTGATTTCCAGAGGATTTTTCAATGGTGCAGTAGAATTTCTGAATTTCAGTCTGAAATATTTTTCTTCTAATTCAGAAAGCTTTGCATTTAATTCAATATCCGACATACTTTTAATTTCCTGCCAATTTTTCTGTTTCATCATTATTTTCCGTTATTATATTTCTTGTCTTACTAAGATTTTGCAATGTATAGGTAATTTGTCGGAAGCAAGCTTCAAAGCTTTTTTTGCGTCAACTTCCGGAATACCTTCCATTTCAAACATAACTCTGCCCGGCTTTACTACAGCTACCCAAAACTGCGGATCGCCTTTACCTTTACCCATTCTTGTTTCAGCAGGTTTCTTTGTAATAGGCTTATCAGGAAATACTCTTATCCAGATTTTCCCGCCTTTTTTAGTAAACTTTGTTAAAGCTATACGAGCTGCTTCTATTTGGTTACTGTTTAACCATATAGGCTCAAGAGCCTGCAGTCCGAAAGTTCCGAATGCCAAGACCGTGCCGCCTTTAGCATATCCTTTCATTCTACCTCTATGAGTCTTTCTATATTTTACTCTCTTTGGCATCAACATATGAGTGTCCTTCCTTACTTAATAAATAACTTTATTTGCTTTCTCCGGCAACTTCTGTTCTTTCTACATTTTCAACAACTTTAGCTTCTTCAAGAAGTTCTTTTGCAGTTTTCTGGAAATGTTCTTTCTTGAATATCCAGACTTTTATACCGATTTTACCCATTGTAGTATTAGCTTCGGTAAAACCGTAATCTATTTCTGCTCTGAATGTTTGAAGAGGAATTCTTCCTTCTTTCAACCACTCGGTTCTTGCAATTTCAGCTCCGCCGAGTCTTCCGCTGCACATAACTTTTATGCCTTTAGCTCCCGCCAACATTGCTTTTTCAATAACTTTTTTCATTGCTCTTCTGAAAGCAACCTGTTTTTCAAGCTGATAAGCAATATTGTCAGAGGCAAGCTGAGCATCCGCTTCAGGTCTTTTGATTTCCATAACGTTTACAAAAGCCTTTCTGGATGTCATCTGCTCAACTTCCATTCTAATATTTTCTATACCTTGTCCGCCTTTACCGATAACGATACCAGGTCTTGATGTATAGATATTTACTCTAATATATTTTCCCGCTCTTTCTATTCCGATTCTTGAAACAGAAGCCATTTTCAATTTATTTTTCAAATATGCTCTGATTCTGAAATCTTCTTCTATAAAGTCAGGCATTTCTTTTAGATTAAACCATTTAGAATCCCAGTCCTTAATGTAACCTATACGAACGCTTTTAGGATGAATTTTATGACCCATGACTACCTTACCTTTTACTAAATTTTATCTTCTTTTTTTGTTGTTTTTTTAACAACTCTTTTTTTCTTTTCCGCTGCGACAGGTTCTGCTGCTGCAACCGAAGGCTGTTTAACGGCTTTTTTCTTTCTCTTTTCAGGCAAAAGGCCTTCATCTGTAACTACTATCGTCAGATGAGCAGTCTTCCTTTTGTACGGCAATCCTCTGCCCATAGGACCAGGTCTCATTCTTTTTAAAGTAGGGCCCTGACCTACCCAACATTCTTTTACTTTAAGTCCTGAATAATCTTTTATTTTGCCTGAATTTGCAACAGCGCTTTTCAAAACTTTTTCTACAAGCGTAGTCGCATTTTTAGGTAAGAAAGAAAGAATTTCAAATGCTTTTTCAACTCTTTTATTTCTTATAACAGTCAAAACTTGATTAACTTTTCTAGGAGCATATCTTACGAATTTTGCTATTGCTCTTGCTTCCATCTTTTTTGTCCTTTGCATTTTTTTAAGTTAACGATGTTTCTTGTCTTGTCAATCCGCCGTGTCCTTTAAAAACTCTTGTAGGAGCGAATTCTCCAAGCTTGTGTCCAACCATCTGTTCCGATATAAATATCGGAAGAAACTTTTTACCATTATGTATAGCCAACGTGTGTCCAACAAAATCAGGCGTAATAACAGACGATCTTGCCCAAGTCTTTATTATTTTCTTGTCACCCGTTTCATTGAGCTTTTGCATTTTCTTTAAAAGCTTGTCATCAACATAAGGTCCTTTTTTAATTGACCTACTCATTAAATTCCTCCAACTGCATTCGCGCTAAAATTATTTACCCTTAGCTTTATTTCTGTGACTTACTATCATCCAATCCCAAACTTTAGTTGGTCTTGTCTTGAAACCCTTTGCCGGCTGATTCCATGGGCTACGAGGCTGATTGTTGCCTTTTGACTTACCTCTACCACCGCCGTGCGGATGGTCTGTAGCATTCATGGCCGTACCGCGCACATGAGGTTTCCTACCGAAGTGGCGACTTCTTCCGGCTGAACCTACTGAAATGTTTTCATGTTCAATATTTCCAACTTGTCCCACTGTTGCATAACACCTAACCAGAACCAGTCTGATTTCTCCGGAAGGCATTCTTACATGAGCATACTCGTCTTCCTTTGCGAGTAACTGCGCAGAAGATCCGGCTGATCTCACAAGTTGCGCCCCCTTACCAGGAACCAGTTCTAAATTATGTATAAAAGTACCTACAGGCATACTTGAAAGAGGAAGAGCATTTCCGTCTTTTATCTCGGCATCCGGACCGGACATTACGGTGTCTCCGACTTTTAAGCCCTTAGGCTGTATTATGTATCTTTTTTCTCCGTCTTCATATTCCAACAAAGCAATTCTGCTTGATCTGTTAGGATCATATTCAATGGAAATAACTTTTGCGGAAACATTGATTTTGTTTCTTTTGAAATCAATTATTCTGTAAAATCTTTTGTGTTCTCCGCCTCTGAAACGAACCATAACCTGACCGGTATTATTTCTACCGCCGGTTTTCTTTGCAGGAACTGTTAACGATTTTTCAGGTTTATTCGTCGTTATTTCTGAAAAATCCTCCATAGTGATAAATCTTCTTACAGGAGTGTAAGGTTTGAATGTTTTAATCGGCATACTAAATCTTCCTATTATCGGGCGGAAAAGTTAAATTAATAACTCTCTCTTCTTATAGAGAATGCCCATATTTTACTTCTCTCTAAGCCTTAAGCTTCGTCGACCACTGAAATTTCTTGACCTTCTTGAAGCTTAACAATAGCTTTCTTCCAGTCACTTTTATAACCTTCATGAGCGCCCATTCTCTTTGCCTTACCGGCAAAAATAGCTGTATGAACACTTTTGACTTTTACGTTGAATAAATTTTCTACGGCTTGTTTAATTTGATATTTGTTTGCATCTTTATCAACAACAAACGTATATTTATTTTCTTTTTCTTTCATAATTGAAGATTTTTCAGTTATGAGCGGTTTTTTTATAACGTTTCTGATATCCATTTATTTTCTCTCTCTTAAACTATGCTAACTGTTTTTCTTTTATGCTGTCAATTGCTTCAGGTGTCGTAACAATTTTATTTGCCCACATAACTTGATAAGCATTTAAATTTCCGATATATTCTACAACTACGTTCGGAATATTTTTCGCCGCAACTTTTACAACATCATTTTTCTTTGCAAGCGCTATTATAACTTTCTGTCCGTCAACCTTAAGGTTTTTCAAGAAAGCTGCAATATTTTTTGTTTTAGGCTGTTCAATACTAATCAAATCAACTAAAACCAAATTATTATCCTGCGCCAAAGCGGAAAGAGCCATGCTCAAAGCAAGTCTTCTTTTTTGTTTTGACATTTTCTGATAATAATCTCTCGGCTGAGGACCGAATATAATACCGCCTTTTCTCCAAAGCGGTGAATTTTTCTGTCCTGCTCTTGCATTGCCGGTTCCTTTCTGTTTCCAAGGTTTTGCACCTGAAAAAGAAACTTCGCCTCTTGTTTTCGTCGCATGCGTACCGGATCTTAAATTAGCGAGATATCCGGTTGTTATCTCATGAAGAAGCGATTTTGAAATTTCCGTGCTAAAAAACACAGGAAGTTCGTATCTGCCTTTTTCTTTACCTTCAACGGTATAAACTATTGTATCCATTATCGTCTTGTCCTATATACAAATTTTATTTTTTCTTAGCTGCTTTTTTTTCTGTCTGAACAACCGGAATTCTTTTTACTGTGTTGTTTATATCGAGAGTCGCCTTCTTTGCTGCAGGCACGGCTCCTTTTATAAGAATAACATTTTTTTCGACGTCCACATTTACAACAAGCAATTTTTGTATTTTAACATATTCTTGCCCTAAATGTCCAGACATTCTCAACCCTTTGAGAACTCTCTGAGGACCCTGCGAACCCGATGAACCTCTTGCTCTTGTTCTGTCTGATGCTCCTCTGGTTACGGGCTGCAATCCAAAGTTGTGTCTTTTTATAACGCCGGCAAATCCTTTTCCTTTGGAAATACCGCCTACGTCAACATAATCTCCAGGTTTAAAAATATCAGCTTTAATTTCCTGTCCGATCGTTAAACCTGAAACGTCCGACACTCTGAATTCTCTTAAAACTTTTTTAGGAGCTATATTATTTTTTTTTAAATGACCGATCTGAGCTTTGTTAAGTTTCTTTTCTTCTACGTCACAGAAACCCAACTGCACAGCGTTATATCCGTCATTTTCAACAGTCTTTATAGCGGTAACCACACATGGTCCCGCTTCAACTACTGTTACCGGCACAAGTCTGCCTTTTTCATCAAAAACCTGTGTCATGCCTATTTTTTCACCAATTATAGATTTTAACATAATTTCTCTCTGATTACAATTTTTTTACATCTTTATTTCAATATCTACGCCGGCCGGAAGATCCAATTTCATAAGTTCTTCAACCGTCGTATTTGACGGCTCGCCGATATCAAGCAGTCTCTTATGTATTCTCATTTCAAACTGTTCTCTTGATTTCTTGTCAGAATGAACAGATCTGTTGACTGTATATTTCTTGACATTTGTAGGAAGAAGCATCGGACCGGTTATAGTTGCGCCGGTTCTTCTTGCCGTTTCCACTATTTTTTTAAGAGAATCGTCTAACATTTTACAATCATAAGAACGAAGCTTTATTCTTAATCTTTGAGTCTGTGTAACTGCTACTTTTTCATTTGACATATTCATTCCCTATTATTTATATTATTCAACAATTTCAGTAACAACGCCTGAACCGACTGTTCTTCCGCCTTCTCTTATTGCGAATCTTAACTGCGGTTCCATTGCTACAGGCATTATCAATTCTATATCCATCGTTACGTTATCGCCTGGCATTACCATTTCCGTTCCTGCTGGCAAATGCGCTACTCCCGTTACGTCTGTCGTTCTGAAATAGAACTGCGGTCTGTATCCGTTAAAGAACGGCGTATGTCTTCCGCCTTCTTCTTTCTTTAATATATATACTTGTCCTTTGAATTTCTTATGCGGATGGATTGTCCCAGGAGCTGCCAATACCTGGCCTCTCTCTATCTGGTTCTTTTCAATTCCTCTCAACAATACTCCTATGTTGTCTCCTGCCTGCGCATCGTCCAACAACTTCCTGAACATTTCTATTCCCGTCGCTACCGTCTTCTTTGTCTCTTCCGTTATTCCTACTATCTCCAAGTTGTCTCCAACTTTTACTTTTCCTTTCTCTACTCTTCCTGTTGCTACTGTCCCTCTTCCTGTTATCGAGAATACGTCTTCTACGCTCATCAAGAACGGTTTATCTACGTCTCTCTGCGGAAGCTTTATGTCATTATCTACCGCGTCCATCAATGCCATTATTGAATCGATTCCTTCTTTCTCTCCGTTCAATGCCTGCAATGCGCTTCCTCTTATTATGCTTGTCTTGTCTCCGTCAAATCCGTACTTCGTCAACAATTCTCTTACTTCCATTTCTACCAAGTCTAACAATTCTTTATCTTCTACTGCATCGCATTTGTTCAAAAATACTACTATGTTCGGTACGTTTACCTGTCTTGCCAACAAGATATGCTCTCTCGTCTGCGGCATCGGTCCGTCCAATGCGCTTACTACCAAGATTGCTCCGTCCATCTGCGCTGCTCCGGTTATCATATTCTTTACGTAATCGGCATGTCCAGGACAGTCTATATGTGCGTAATGTCTTTTATCCGTTGAATATTCTACATGGCTTACCGCTATCGTTACGATCTTTGTATCATCTCTTCTTCCCTGTGATTCCGATGCTTTTGCTACCTGATCGTATGATATATATGTTGCTAATCCTTTGTCTCCCAATACCTTCGTTATCGCTGCTGTCAATGTCGTTTTCCCGTGGTCCACGTGTCCTATCGTCCCTACGTTTACATGCGGCTTTGATCTGTCAAATTTTTCTTTTGCCATTTTCTTTTATTCTCCTATCTTATTTTATATTTTCTTTTCCAATATTTTGTCTGCTATTTGTTTAGGAACTTCTTCATAATGTGAAGGTTCCATACTGTAATTTCCTCTTCCCTGTGTTAAAGAACGCAGAGTAGTGGAATATCCGAACATTTCTGATAAAGGTACGTTTGCTTTAATATGCTGTACTTTATTTTTTGAATCCATGTTCATGATTTTTCCTCTTCTTGAGTTCAAATCACCGATAACGTCTCCCATATAATCTTCAGGAACGATAACTTCGGTTTTCATAACAGGTTCAAGTATTACAGGATTTGCTTTTTTGCAGGCATCTTTAAACGCCATTGAACCGGCAATTTTAAACGCCATTTCAGAAGAGTCAACTTCATGGAAAGATCCGTCAGTTAATGTTACTCTCACATCAACGACAGGATATCCGGCCAACGTTCCAGTTGACAAAGCTTCTTTGATACCTTTTTCAACTGCAGGTATATATTCTCTAGGAATTACACCGCCGACAATCTTGTTTACGAATTCAAAACCTTTGGCAGCTTCAAGAGGCTCTACGGTTAAAATAACGTGGCCGTATTGTCCCCTGCCGCCTGTTTGTCTGATGTATTTTGATTCTGCTTCGGCAGCTTTTCTTATTGTTTCTCTGTATGCTACCTGAGGTCTTCCCACATTTGCCTGAACGTTAAACTCTCTTTTCATTCTTTCAACGAGCACTTCAAGATGAAGTTCTCCCATACCGGATATAATCGTCTGCGCAATTTCTTCGTCTGTTTTTACGGTAAATGTCGGATCTTCTTCTGCAAGTTTACTTAAAGCGTTTGAAAGTTTTTCTTCATCTGCTTTTGACTTAGGTTCTATCGCAACGGAAATAACAGGATCCGGGAAGTCCATAGATTCAAGAACGACCATGTTGTTTTCATCGCACAAAGTATCTCCTGTTCCGGTGTTTTTCAAACCGACTACAGCCGCAATGTCTCCGGCTCTTACTTCTTTGATTTCCTCTCTGTTGTTTGAATGCATTCTTACGATACGAGATATTCTTTCCTTGTTATTTTTACCAGGATTGAAAACGTAAGAACCGCTTTGCAAAGTTCCAGAGTAAACCCTCATATAAGTAAGTCTTCCTATAAAAGGGTCTGCTTGTATTTTGAACGCAAGGGCTGCGAAAGGAGCATTATCGTCAGCCGGTCTTGCTTCTTCTTCATTAGTTTCAGGATTTATGCCCTTCAAATCTTTTCTGTCCAAAGGCGAAGGCAAATAATCGCAAACTGCATCCAACATAGGCTGAACGCCTTTATTTTTAAAAGATGTTCCGCATAATATAGGGATAAGTTTTATTTGTAATGTTGCTGTTCTGATTGCTTTTTTGAGTTGTGCTTCGGTAGGTTCTTTTCCTTCAAGGAAACAATTCATTACATCTTCGTCATAATCTGCTGCCAATTCTATTAAGTGTGCTCTGTATTCTTTTGCTTTTTCAGCTAGGTCTGCCGGTATGTCAACTATATCAAATTTTGCGCCGAGTTCTTCGCCTGACCAAATATATGCTTTCATTTTTACCAAATCAACTATGCCTTTAAAATCAGATTCCATTCCTATAGGAATTTGAATAGGAAGCGGAACTGCGCCGAGTTTTTCTTTAACCTGTTCAATCACCATATAAAAATCTGCGCCTATTTTATCCATTTTATTTGAAAAAATAATTCTAGGCACATGATATTTATCAGCCTGTCTCCAAACAGTTTCGCTTTGAGGCTCAACACCGTTCCCTGAGTCAAAAACAACAACTGCTCCGTCGAGAACTCTTAAAGATCTTTCAACTTCCGCAGTAAAGTCAACATGGCCCGGGGTATCGATAATGTTAAACTGCATATCCTGCCATCTGCAATAAGTCGCGGCAGAACATATAGTTATTCCTCTTTCTCTTTCCTGATCCATCCAGTCCATCGTCGCGGCGCCTTCATGAACCTCTCCGATTTTATGAAGTCTTCCGGTATAATATAAAATTCTTTCTGTCGTTGTAGTTTTTCCTGCGTCAATATGAGCAGCTATTCCAAAATTTCTTACCTTTTCTAACGGATACTCTCTAGCCATTTTCATTTCCTTTTTTTATTATAACTTGTTTTTTTTAAAAACAAAAAACAACAAGTACCGAATTTGTTTCCGGTATTGTCGACGACAAAATACCAACCGACTTGCCGTTCACATCATACAAGTCATTGAATTATATCTAAATTTATTTTTAATGTCAATGGTTTTTCATAATTAAATAAGCATTCAAAAATTATAATATTTTTAAATTGACAACTTTGTTTTTTTTCAATACTATAATTATATTAAAAGTAACGGCAAATGCTTATTCACACATTAAATAATAAAGGAGAGATTATTTTATGAAGAAAGCGGCAGCTGTTTTATGTATGTTTATAGCGGCAGGAATTACTGCTTCGGCATTTGCGGCCGATGAAGTCCCGGCAGGCAGCCTGTCAGTACAGACAGTAGAGGCAACAGTATCAGTACAACCTCAGGTCGCCCAGCAAACATCAATTCTAGAACAACAGCAAACGTCTCAGCCGGCAGAGCAATACGTTGAAACCGAAACATCACAAGCGCAACCAAACCAACAGCCGGATGAAAATTTACAGCCAAACCAATCTGCAACAGAAGAAGCAGCCGCAGCAGCTGAAAATAAAGAAAAAACAAAAAAAGATGAAAGAATTCATCCTTATATAAGGGCGGACGCCGGTCTCACATACACCGCTTTTGACGTAAAATATCAGGATGTAACTAAAGAACTTACAGGCTTGCAGGCAATGTATAATTTCGGAGCAGGTATAAAATACAAAAAAGGAAGATTTGAACTCGCCTATCATAAAAGAGCGACAATGTCGGATTTTCTGTTTTTTCTGATTAATACAAACGCCTGGGTTGAAAACAATGCCGTTATGGCAAACGTTTTTTATGATTATGTTTCGCTGAAATACTTTGCGCTTTACATCGGCGGCGGCGCAGGCGTAAATATGTGGAACAGCGAATTCAAAACTTTAGGCACAAAATATACCGATAACGGAACATCCTTCATAGGAGGAATATATCTTGGGGCAAGCATAAATACGCCTATAGGTTTCAGTATTGATTTCGGCGTGGATTATTTTTATGTAAACGAACCTCTTATGAACAGTTTTGTACCTAAAATAGGCGCAAGACTTACTTTTTAAAAATATACTTATATATAAGTAATTAAAATAAAAATACGGTATTCAAATATCGTATTTTTATTTTTTTAGGTCCAGCGCTTTACTCCAAAGAGCCAGCTTATCTTTATATTTTTTCGAAGCGTTTGCAGGACTTGTAGAAGGAAGAACGATATATTCAATGCCTTCAAGATACCCGAAATATTTAACAAAATATTTATTTGCTTTCTGTCCGTTAAACAGCAATTTTTTTATTTTCGGATATTTTTTCAAAAGACTTTTAAAATCGTTAGGCTTTTCCTGCATTATATTTTTATCAAGACTGCCTTTTCTTTTACAATAAGCCAAAGCATCCCATAAACCGGTTCTGTTCTTTAAAAGAACGTTAAGTTTACAGCTGTAATCGCAAGATATACCGACGCCGTCAAAGACATCAAAAACAATACGCCATAAATTATTATGTTTATAAGCGTAATACTGACCGGCTTTCAAAGAAGCTTCGCCGGGCATAGTGCCGACAATAATCTGCACGGTATTTTCATTAACCACCGGTTTAAAACTTTTCAACATATTATTTATTTTACAAATTTTTTATAATATAAACATAATGAAAAAAACTTTATCCGAAATGTCTCTTGAAGAATTATGGCGGTTGTTCCCGATAAAATTAAGTTCTTATAATCCTGAATGGAAAGAATGGTATGCGCATGAAGAATCGCTGATTATCAAAATAATAGGAAAAGAAAATATTCAGCGCATAAACCATATAGGAAGCACATCCGTCGAAGGTCTTATTTCAAAACCGACAATTGATATTTTAATTGAAATACAAAAAAATACTGATACTAAAAAATTAACCGCCTCGATGAAAAACAGCGGTTATATTTTTGACCCGCAGCCTAAAAATCCTCCGCCTCATATGATGTTTATGAAAGGATACACGGAAAACGGATTTGAAGAAAAAGTATTTCATATACACATAAGATATTCGGGAGACTGGAACGAATTATATTTCCGCGATTACCTGAAAAAACATACTGAAACGGCAAGACAATATGAAACTCTCAAAATTAAATTAAAAGAAAAATTTGAACATAACAGAGATGCATATACCGCCGCAAAAACAGAATTTATCCTAAAAATTACTTTTCTTGCAAAGTCTGAATTTGCAGGCAGATATACGCCGCGCGCATTACAGATTAAATAAAATCTTAAATTATTTGTATAATATAAGCATTATGAATAATAAAAAAACAGTTTTAATCAGCGATTTCGACGGAACTATTTCAAAAAAAGATTTTTTTCATATGGCCGTTGAAACTTTTTTATCAGAAAAATCCTTAAAACCGTGGAATGATTATCTGCAAAAGAAAATCACGCATATAGACGCTTTAACCGGTATTTTCTCACAGATACACGTCCCGCAGGAAGAAATGGATAAATTTATTTCGACTATAGAAATTGACAAAAATTTCTATGACGCTTTAGATATTTGCAAAAAATACGGCGTGCCGGTATATTTATGCAGCGCCGGAACAAAATATTATATAGAAAAAAGAATAGGCCAAACTTTAAAAGACTATGATATTCATCTTCTTTCAAACGACGCAACT